>Ga0209589_1000195_pt1 | contig 70963 bp, 65 predicted proteins | sample CowpeawhiteBW_FD_187525 | JGI IMG/M metagenome (GOLD analysis project Ga0209589, IMG submission 187525) | Root nodule microbial communities of legume samples collected from California USA - Cow pea white BW (SPAdes) (version 2) | ecosystem: Host-associated > Plants > Roots > Nodule | place: USA... | reverse complement strand
AACCCTAACAGAGCAGAGTTCTTAGGAAAGAAGAGTAAGATGGCTGATTTCTGAAAGTGAAAAGAGTTAGTAAGGTTAGGGCAGTTTAGGGTCCTTGGCTTTCTAATGGGTCATTCCTAGGTCCAACTGATTTGGGTCAGCCCTTTTTAAATAAGGACATATAAAAAGTAGGTCTTACACCTATCCTACATTTATTTTTTTTAATTTTTTTTAAACTTCTCTTATAATTAATTCAAATTTAAGAAATAAAAAAACAAAAATAAACTAACTTTTAAAAAAAAATTATTTTTCCATTTTAAAATAAAACGTAAAAGAAAAAAAAAAAAAAAAAAAAAAATAAAAAAAAAAAAAAAAAAAAAAAAACAGTTCAGTTTTTCGGAAACCGAATTCCTACTGGTAAAGCAAAAAAAAAAATTGAACCACAAAAATCAGAATTGGACTCTCCAAAAACTGAATTCTGACCCCGTTTCTGAAATCGTGCTCCTTCTATATATATTACAGTATGCTATTTGGGGAAATCTAGAAGAAAACAATGTTACTTTTGAAAAGAAATCGCCAGTATGCAGCCACGCCAACAGGAAGTAATCATTCTTGATGCTTTATGTGTTCCATTAGAGGCATTGTGACGAAAATTTCACGTGATTGAACTCACAGGCGAAGAAACAAAGTTAAAAAATATAATTATTGATTTAATCTCCACTCTTTTTTACTTCGTTCAATTTGATTTCCAAATTTTTTTAAAATTCAATTTAATATCTATATATTTTTTTAAAAAGAATCAGTTTAGTACATCTAATTATATCAAAGTAAAACATTTGTATAGTAATAAATCATTAATAATGTACAATAAATTAAACAACTAATCATAATACCATATTGAATATACTTAATCAAAGAAACATTAAAACTAAATAATATTAACTACACTCAACAAACAAATTACTCCAATTGACAACTTCACCCATCACCACTATACAAAATACATTAATTTAAATATTAAACTAAACTATTTTAAAAAGTAAAAATATTAAATTGAACCTTCAAAAAATTCAAGACCAAATTAAGATTTCCAAAAACAAAAACTCAAATACAAATTAAACCAACTCAAAAAATTAAGAGAAAAAATCAATAATTATACCAAGTTAAAAATAATAATTTATCCATATTAATTTAACCGAACTAAGATTATATGCTATGCCATCAAAAAGTAACATTTTGTATTTCACTATTGCATAGATGGATTACGAAATGATTGAGACATCTTATTTGTAAATAAGACATTCTTGTATTGACAATTTTCACAAGCTAATTTATAATTCTTCTATGCAAAGCACCACGGAGAGGAGAAATGTTAAGTCGAGAGAATGGGGAGCGAAATTTAACGTTAACTACTACAACGAACTATTTGAAAATTCTTGGAATGGTTCACTCGCTGTATAATGTTTATTAATGTTTGGCCAACAATCAAACTTTTTAACACTACTGGTACGCACCAAAATCAAAAAACAAATGGAAGAGCACGGGGCATTAAAACAACGCTTTTGTTAACTAAAATGAAAAATTTTAAAAGAGAAAACACAGGATAAGTTGAATTTTGAAATTAACATGCCTAGAACAGTGAAAATGACACGGCAAATCTAACGTATATAGATCGGTCCAAAAAAAGTGTAGACACTTGTAGCATACTACGAGCTCAATACTATACAATAGTACAACTGTTCACTATTAGGCATTTGATTAATAAAAACTTTTAACCAATATATTTACTTATCTGCTGACTGGAGAAAAGGGTGGGATGAAAGCATACAAAATAAATTCGGAAGTAATTAGCAAAATTTTTTATTAATAACTTCAAAAAATTTAGGCATGGGATGGGGTCATCACTATCTGGTTCATAACATTACTACGGTATCCATCGTACATTTGGACTCACTGCTACAAATAAAATGGCTACCAAATTCTGCATTTCATCCGAGGAAAAAAAAAATCTGTTCTCACTGAACTTCCTCGTTGCTCTCTACAGACCGTATCCTGGACAAAACAAACCAAGGTCAGATACACGCCAGATGCCTGAAATCTAGACTCTTGTGAAAAACACATTGGAATTTAAGATTCCTCGTAATTGATCGGAGAGATACACACCAGTCCAAATGCACACCATATTATAAGAAAAATGATATTTTAACTCACTTTTTTTTGACCCACTTTTAACCTACCAAAATAATAAGAGTAGTAGATTAAAAGTGAGTAAAAAGAAGTAGGTTAAAGTATCATTATCCTATTATATAAATAGATATACTCCGTTTGAAACTACATACCCGAACCGTCCATGGGGTTTCCAGCAGGTACAGGCTCGGGTTCCTTTATCTCAACAACCACGCAATCTGACATTAAGAAGGTCTTCGCCACAGAGGCTGCATGTTCCAAGCAACATCTGACGACCTGTACAAGGGTAGATATGAATGCTTGAGAACTCAAAGTTTCAAACAAATATCATTATTACATAGACGATGGTTACAGAAAAATGCGGCATGGCCTTGTTCAGAAAGGATAGAATGTGCAGAAATGCATCTCCAGACAGACATGAGAAAACATTAACACGTAGCGATCCAATTTTTAATTTATGATAAACAAATATAAACTTGACTTGACAGAGATCTTTAGTCAAAGTAGGGAAACAGTGTTCTAAAACTGTTCACAACTCTTCATAGACATAAAGCCTTGTCACAACAAAAGTTATTTAATTTATATTCCATAATTGGTATGAGTGTAACAGTTAAAAAATTATAGCCAAAAGGATTTAAATTGTCAGGCATCAAATAAGTGTCTGATACAAGTATACTTATTATTTGAAAGTGGACGACGCTTCCTAGCAAACAAAAAGATAGTCTTTTAAGTCACTATACATAATATTTAGCCAAACTGGAAAAAAATGGATAATGCCCCCCCCTCCCCCAACAATAAATGCCTAATGGTTCATGCCATCACATTAAAGCAAGCCAAAGTTAAATTAATCAGTAATTTAGACCTTCAACTACAGCTTGCTTGCAATCTGTCACAAAAGTAAATTTAAACTAATGATACTCAAACACAAAATCACCTTTGTTGGGTCAATGATCCCAGCAGACATCAAATCTTCATAGTTCCCAGTGGCAGCATTATATCCATATCTTGGATTGTCGCTGGACAATACCTAAACCACAACAGAAGTCACATCAATCACATTGATAGAGAAAGAGAAAGAGAAATTGTAAAAAAATTGTAAATGGAGCAAATATTAGTACCTTCTCACTGACAACGCTACCATTGACACCAGCATTCTTGGCAATTAATTTCAGAGGGTAACTAAGAGCTCTTTTAACAATATCAGCTCCAACCTGCAACAGTTAAACACACTTTTATATAGCCTTATCAAGAGCATTTCCCAGCACCCAGACAAAAGTATCACACCACATTCACGAAACGTGTGTTCTTTCCTTATCAAAAATCAAGTAAATGACTCACCTTCTCTTCATCATTGTCAAGACTATCCCTGATTGCATCCACCTTTGATGCAAGTCTCAGCAGAGTGCAGCCACCTCCAACTACAATACCTTCCTCTACAGCTGCCTGAAAGTCAACAAACTATTTAGATTACAGAAAAGAAATACAAAAGGATCTAACTGTTTTGGGAAAGAAAAGAAAACCTTTGTAGCATTAAGAGCATCTTCAACTCTCAATTTCTTTTCCTTGAGCTCTGTTTCAGTTTGTGCACCAACCTACACATGTACAAAAATGTCCCTAATTGATATTCCATAGTACCAAACTAGAATATTAACACATTTTAGTGAGTCCAGTACCTGTATCACAGCCACACCACCAGACAATTTAGCAATTCTCTCATTCAGCTTCTCTTTCTCATAATCTTGCTCTGCAGCCTGTAATGTAAATAATCGCATTGTTAGAACATGAAGAATGAAGATGTCACATACTATCTCGTCTGCTTTACATGCACAAATGGGTAGACATAAATATAACTGGCTATATCCTTTTATATCAATGATTTAAAATAGTACAAAATATTTCTCCCATTTAAAAGTGTATCGTTAGTCTTGCTTTCTGTGAAACCCATGCCACGTTTGCATGTGCTAACATTATGGTGGATAGAGGAAGAAAGAAAGACCTCAATTAGATTCTTAATTTGTGCGACTCTCTTGTTCACAGCCTCCTGGGTACTTCCATCACCAACAATTGTTGTTGTATCCTTGGTGAGTACCACCTTGGACGCAGATCCGAGAACCTCTTTCCCAGCTTTGTCCAAAGAAAGGCCAACCTCTTCTCTGATTACAGTACCTGTAAACCAATTGAGAAAATACATATTCTTATCAACATCTGGAAACCAAAAAAAGATGGAAAAATAAAACAAATATTCACTGCCAAAAAGACTTGAAATATTTCTAAATTTCCAGACCTCCAGTCAAGATTGCAATATCATCAAGGTACTGGCTCTTGCGTTCTCCAAACCCAGGGGCCTTAAGTGCTGCAATCTTCAGTGATCCTCTAAGTCTGTTCACCACAAGAGTTGCTAGAGCTTCCTGTTCAATATCCTCTGCAATAACAATAATAGGGTATCCACTTCTAATAGCATCCTCCAGTATGTTGAAAAGATCCCTAGCATTGGTTATTTTTTTGTCAACCAACAGCAGCTGCACAACATACATTACAAAACTAAAACCACACTGAATTAAAAAATAAAAATAAGTTACAGCGAGCACAGTCAGATGTCACACCTTACAGTTCTCATACTCAACAGCCATTTTCTCACTGTCAGTAACGAAATATGGAGAAATATAGCCACGGTCGAATTGCATTCCCTCGACGACATATAGACTGTTATCGGCACTCTTTCCCTCCTCAAGGGTCACAACACCCTTTCTACCAACTTTACTCAATGCTTCAGCTATCATATGTCCTACCTCATGATTGTTCCCAGCACTAACTGCTGCCACATCTGCTAACTCACTATCTTCAACCTGCAATCACCCAACCAAAACCTTATCATGTATCAATAAAAAAAAGATGAGTAAAAAATAAATATATCAAAAAACGGGAAATTTATAGTACTCCACATGTCATGCTTACAGAAAAACACACAACAAAGTTAGTATTTAAATAAAAGGTATATAAATGCTTCACCTCTTTTGACATTTTCTTAAGCTCAGACACCAGAGACTTTGCTGTCTTCTCAATGCCACGAGTGATGAGCACAGGGTTCGCACCGGCCGCGACAACCTGCGAAAATTGACATAAAATGAGGCCTATCTACATGATAACAACCAAGACCAAACCAAGTAACTATTACTCTATGTTTTCAATAAAACAACAACAAACCTACCTTAACACCTTCGGCGATAAGGCCTTGAGCTAGAACAACAGATGTCGTGGTTCCATCACCAGCCAAGTCGTTGGTCTTGGCAGCAGCTTGTCTCACCAATTTGGCACCAATATTCTCAACAGGATCCTCCAATTCAACCTTCCCAAACCAAATTCAGCAAAATAAAATCAATAGAAACACACACGACTAGAGACCTAAACACGAAATTCAAATAAAATTCTATCCACCAGAACAAAGTAAACATATTCAAAAAGGGAAATAACAATACACGTAAAAAATAAATTCAGAAAAAAAAAACACCTCTTTTGCAACAGTGACACCATCGTTAACGATTTTCGGCGAACCATACTTGCTCTCGAGAACAACATTCCTTCCCTTGGGACCAAGCGTGACCCCAACCAGATCCGCGAGCTTGTTCACACCGCTCTGGAAAACAAAAACAACACAAAACATAACGTCAACGACCGTGAAGCCTGAAAACGCGCGTTTTCAAGCTGGGTAAACTGCATCTACCTGGAGTTTCTTGATTGCGGTGCCGTCCTTGTTGAAGTGCAGCTCCTTGGCCATGGCGGAGACCCTGGCGTTGCGGCTTCTTCTGGCGAGAACGACGCCATTTGATTGGCGGCGAGAGCCAGAGAAGGGGAAGGAGGAGATGGCAGCGGAGGAGGAGAGCTTGTACGAGGACATTGCGGAGAAGGTGGAAGCCATGACTAGGGTTTAAGGAGGGTTAATGAGTGTTGTTGTGGATAACGTGAACGGCTTTGGAGTGTTGAGGGAGGGGAAATGGGTAAGGGATTAGGTTTTATTGTTACAATGATAGAAGGTGACGAGAGATTTGGTCTTGAAGGTTCTGTTTCATCTGGGCCGTTCGATTCTCAAGGGGCCGTTGCTCTTGTCGTACACTGGAATGCTCTAGAACTTTTGAGTTCTGTTAAGGTTGGGCATTGGTTGTTAGGAAAATGAATTGCCACCTCGGTTAGGTCAAACATTGAGAAATGGGGTAAGCAATTTTCTTTTTAAGAATGTCAGTAGAAGTATACTCTATTAACACTTTTCCTAGAATTATTACTTTATTGTTTATCATTTCTTAAAATTATATGATAATTAACTAATTTCAGTGCGAAGGAATACAAATGTTAATGTGTTTATAATGCCGGTTCTATGGAAATGAGCTTAATTAAAAAGGTGAATGTGTCCACTTATGCATCTAGTCGGACTGAATTACCTATCTCATAATGTTGCTTATTTTTTTGGAATGTTTTCTAGATTTCAAAATGTAGGAAAACACTTATGTAACGTTTAAAACTATACGACAAATGATTATTTATGTTTAAAACCCCTTTTTTTCTTAAAATGATTAAGAAAGCTTACTTTATTTTATCCAAGCCAAATTGGTTTTAACTTCCTGAAATTAATTGTCCTTAAAGTGATTAATTGATTTAGTTATCCATGAACATTTTGTTTGTTTAACAACAAATCTCATTACTTTATGTTAATTGGAACTAAGATCACTTAAATTGTTCTACCTTCAATGTTTGACTTATCTTTTTTCGGTGTAGACGAAGAATCTGATTTGAAGACAAATCTTTCTCAGGAAGAGAAGAATAATGGAGATGTGCTAATGAGTATGGATACGGATCCACTTGAAGAACTTAGAAGGCCTAAGACAAGGTCTAGAGCAAGGAAAACAAAAGAAGTTCTACAACAAGTGTTGTGCATATTATTTGAATACAAGTCCAAGTTTGAAGGAGAAAAGACCAAAGTTGTAAATGCATCATGGCCCAAATGAAAGAGGACACCACATTGATACAGACTTTAATTTAAATAAAGATCTCATGCTTTGTAAAATTGGCTAACCAAATTATGATTTGGGTTATCCAATTAATGGGCTTTAGTTTTGCTTTAATTTCAAGTTGTAATAAGGGCCGATTTGAGGTCCAAGAGGACCTTCGTTGAATACATTTGGATGACTTTTGACTGCCACAATTTCAGTTACAATCAGCCATTAACTATTGGACAATTATTAGCTTGAGTGAATTATTATTAGCTTTAGTGGGATATAATGGCAATTAATGGGTCTTTTGTAATTCTAATGGTTAAAGCTCCTATATAAGCTAAACCATTTTTATCAATGAAATCAAATTAAGTTTTGTTCAAAAATTCTCTTTTCCTATCTAATAGTGAGGTGAGAGTGATTATCCTAGTTCTTGAGTGATTCAAGAACCCTTGGTTGTATCAAAGGATTTTTCCATCCTTTGTGTGTTGCCTCCTTTGGAAAGAGTGATTATTTCCTTCCACTTTTATATACACCTCTTATTTCTTTATTCTTCACCCAATTTTCATTAAAAAAAAATCCAATTCTGCCCAAAAATATCTTGTGCAATGGGATTTATATCATTTGGTATTCAGAGCTTTGGTTGAAGAGTTTGAACGTCAAATTGGTAACATCCTTCCTTCTTTCTTATTTTACCAATTTATTACCTTATTACTCGTATTATTTACATTTGTGCTGAATCATTGCAAAAGTTAGGCCCTTGTGAAAATTAAAAAAAAAATAAACAGTTACTGCAATTCGTAATTGTACAGAAAGTGATAAAAAAAAATTGGGCCGAATGATTCATGCTTCTGAACAATTTTTATAAGGTAATATATTGGTGTTCTTGAAGGATTATTGTTGATTTGTCTTTTTTACCTATTTTTCTTAGCCTTTTTTCTTTGTTAACCTTTTGTTTGTCTACTTATAAGTGTTTCTGTGCACATATTGGAGAATTGCTCTTTGTTGTGACTAATCTCTTGAATTGCCTAAGAACCCAAGGAGAATTTGAGTGGTAAAAGGCAAGAGTGTTTCATTATAGTAAAAGCCAATCTGTGAGTGCAAACACTTAAGTGGGTGAGAAAATTTTCAAAAACTATATATATGTTATTCTTGTTACCTTGATCTGTTTGTTAATCATGGCAGAAAGTAATGATATTCAAATGCAAATTGTTGCATTATGTCAACATTTGGAGAGGTTGATGAAGCAATAACAAGATGGGTTTCATGATAGGTTGGATCAACTAGAGAATATAACCCCACCAAGAGGAGGAGGAGGAGGGCCACAAAAGAATGAAGGGAGAATAAAAGGAGTAAGGTTGAATGTGCCACCTTTCAAGGGGAGGAGTGATCTTGAAGCTTACTTGGAGTGGGAGCTCAAAATTAAGCATGTATTTTCTTGCAATAATTATAGTGAGGAGCAAAAGGTAAGGCTTGCAATAACTGAGTTTTTTGATTATGCTTTAATTTGGTGGAACAAGTTACAAAGAGAGAGGATTAGAGATGAGGAATCTATGGTTGACACTTGGACTAAGATGAAAAGGGTCATGAGGAAGCAATATGTACCTTCTAGCTTCAACAAGGACTTAAAATTGAAACAACAAAGACTTTCACAAGGAAGCAAGGGAGTGGATGAGTATTATAAAGAGATGGAGATTCTTATTATCCCACTACAAAAAAAAAGCTAAATTGTGGAGGTTTTAATTTCGTTTAACGGGGGTTTTTACCCTCCACAAAATATTTTGCAGGGGTTTTTCAAACCTCCACAGATAGATTCCCCACAAGTTATTTGTGGAGGTTTTCTACAACCCCTGGTACCAGGTTTATATTGTGGAAGTTTTTTAATGGAGGGTTATAACCTCTCCTATTCATGACTATTATTTTGTGGAGGTTTAAAACCTCCTTTATTTCCATAAACCTATTTGATTCCAAAATTCTTGTTTTTCATTTTTTTTGTAGGGGTTAATACCCTCCTCAATTCGAGGATTATAAAACATGTTTCGTTTGTATTATTTAATTTGTGGATTTATTACTGTATTTTTCTTGCGTTATTCAAATCTCATACAAAACAATATTTTGTTTGTAATTGGAATTTCCTACTATACTTGACAATGTATGTCACCATTTGAGGTACTTATATTTTTATATCAACAATATTTTTTTATAAACTTCAATCAAATACTTCAACCAAAGTGCTCAAATATATATCATTAGAACTTTTGATTCTCAAAATCAACACATTAACATAAAAACAACTTAAATTGAAACAATTACAACTTAATCCATACTTACTCAAAGTTCATAATACACTAAAACAGTTTCATCCTATGAAACATCATCAACACCCTAAATGTTGCTACCACCAGATGATCCTCTTGTACCCATAGAAGACTCAGGCTCATTTGCATCACTGGTTTGCTGAAATTATAAAAGATAAATATTAGCCGCAAGAAGGACGTCAACCTCAAATCATGAAATCAACATGCATATACTAAAATAGTTTATTACTAGATCACTGACCTGTACAAAAATCATGATTATTTGGTATCGATGATTTGAGGAGGCTTGTTAGCTCTCCTAAATTGCTTCTGAAGCTGAAGAGAGAAACAGAGAAATCACCATTCCACAATTCAAGCATCAGTAGAGAACAATTAAATTTAATTTAATTTTAGAAAAGAAAAATAAAATAAAAAACCTGATTAAGATTGAGTATAGTGGATTCTCTTCTGTAATAATCATTCCTATCATTATGCAGAACCTGAAAATTACTACTCATAAATTACTAATAATATTGCAAATTCAAAATAAAAAAAAAATCCTACTCACTTGACATTCTCATGCTTTGAATCATAACGAAACCTTACTAGCCATGGGTAATGTTTCACTTGACGACTTTCTATCTGAAATTGCACCAAAGAAATGAGAGGAAAGAAGCACGAGTTTTATGGTATACTAGATTGAAACTTTAAACACTAAAACACTATGCAATAATTTTAATGAATTTTTATAATACAAATTTAATATAGTTTAAAAGAAAATAAAAATTGTAACTCGATAAAAATTATGAATACAAAATTTAATCTATATTACTAAAAGTTACCAAGGTTTTCCAAAATTAATACAAAATCAATATCAGGGTTAAGTGTTGCAACGGCTAGTGGTGCAAGGCATTCTTCTAAAGATTCTCAAAACAAGATATATGGGCATGTTTATTAACATTAATATTTCAACCTATAATCCAAATATAAATGAACGTATTAAACTTTTACTCCTCTAAATCTAGAATATGGGTTATTCAGGTTTCTTACATATATAAGATACAAAATCATCATAACAGAGAGAAACATAACTTATAAATCACTACTAAATTGAACTCATAGAAGAATCCAAGAAAAGAAACTTTAATTTGGTGAACATTAAGAATGAGCTTTCAAAAAGGAGAGCAGAAAGAAAAACAACTAATATAAGGTTTGGATCAATCTCTGACCCTGCATATAAAAAATATTAATTACTTATATTATTTTTTAAACAAGAAGTTGTGAAAGCTTATTAAATTGAAAATATTCTAAAATTCCAGTATACATGATCCAAGGTTTTATATTGAAAAACCTTTTCTTTTGTATTGCTAAGTACACAAGTTTCAAACTAACTAGCATAAAAACATAACAAACTTACCAAGACAAAAAGGAATGAGCTTTTGAAGAATCTTTCTTTCATTGATGCGCAACACCAAAGAATGATACAGCTTCCTCTCTCTGGCTAAACTACACCTTTCCAATGCTTCAATATCATCTTCCAATGAATTCAAACCATAGAGACTCTCCCTCATGTCAACGAGTGACAACAAGGCATCACAAACCCTTTTAGGCAGCAATGATTTCTTGCTCATATTAAATGCTCCGTTAGGGAAGATATTACCATTCAAATGGGTAGTTCCACCATTTGATTCAGGACAATTCCCAACAACTAATACCAATCAAAAAGGAAACTCTTGCTCTACTATGGTGGTCAGAAAAAGCTGAAGAACACCATTGAAGTACCAGCTCCATGTCTATGTTTACAATATCATAGGAATTGTCTTGCTCGGTAAATCCATATCTATGAAGCAAAGCACCATTACCCAATAGCCCATAAGTATTAAATACATGTTATTAGGTAAGAGGAACTCTTAAGTATTAGAGTAACTTCAAGGGAATAATAAGAGGTTGCATCAAGAGTAGCATAGCACATTGAACGTTTCAATTCGAAGTGTAAAGCATATTTGCAAAACTACGTACTATAGATAAGCATGTATTACTATGAGGTCATTTCTATGACAAAAAAAATTGATAAATCACTAACTCAAGGAAGAAAAATCATATAACTGAAAGAAAAATTCTCACCTCAGTTCCACTACTGACATCTTTTATCATAATCATCTCCAGCATAGAAGTATCATCCTTGCTAAATGAAGAACTCTCCAAATCACTATCAATATTGTTCCCAACATTAGCATCAATTGATGCAATCATATCCGTAGAGGAATTTTGAACCAATGCTTCTTCTTCCTTAACAATGCCCTCATCATTATTACTACCATCAACATCACTACCTGATTCATAATTAGAGGACATAGCAGTGAAGTGTAGATCTTCTGCACCTGTTTTATGATTGAATCTAGTGCAGAACAGTATACACATTATTAGAATGAGAAAATCTTCAGATCTAGATCTTATACATAAACATGAAAGCACGAACTCTTCAAAATAACAGTTGTGTCATGTAGTTTTTGAACATTTTAGAGTTACATTTTTATATTGTTTTACTTTTATTTTTAAACTTTTAAAGCATAGCCAATGGGAATATCATAATAATTGGATGGGAACAACAACAATAACAAAAGTTTTGTGTGCATACAATGATTCGTTTACAAATAAAACAATTCCATATTTTGAATTAAATCAACATTTGTTGAATTTGAAAAGCCTTAAAGCTAGATCTAGAAATTATCGCTCTTGTCTTAAAACTAATCACAAATTTGAGTTACAGAGAAGTTAAAATGTAAGAAATGGAAAATAAAGGTGTACACTAAGACTACAAAAGAAAACCATGTTAATGGCCATAGACTTTACTTACAAATCTTCCAAAGGAACCATGCCAAAACCATGGTAATCATCAATCTCAAAGGATCGTGAAGATATAAGACTTTTTGCTGCAAAGTATTGTTCTATGTCAAAGAATTTCAGATTTAGCTTTAAAGGTGCTAAATCCAATAGGGGGAGAATATTCTCTTTCCAGTCCTCGTAAATCAGAGCCTTGTCTTCTTGCACTGTCTGCCTAAAATTGTAAGAGATCAGAAAGTTTTCATATGGTAAAGCACATAGTGTTATATTCCAAGATTCAAATCATTGGTATATGCCAATGCAAAGGCTGAAAGGAACGGTCATAAATTATCTTATAAGTTTTCAATGTGTTTAAAATCAACTTCTGCAATTAACTTATTTCCTATCTATCCTCAGTACTTATGAGAAATTTATCCAAATAAGATCTTAATTACACATACACACAGACACCAAGGATGATTGAAACAATCATCATCTCTATTCAGCATCATAATCATAAGAATAAGAGCTTGTCCAGTAATCAATACCTACAATAAAACAGATTTTGATTGTAGAAGAAGCGGGAATATCTTTAAGAGAAAGGGGAAGCACAACCAAATAGGGAACATAGAACAAAGGGAGCCATCTCTGAATGAAAATAATTCCCAGTTCAAAGAACTTCTCGAATGCTACAGCAGCAAAGGGCACAACATAATCAAGAATAATCAGAACAGAGAAAATACAGAACCAGCGGTATGATACCAACATAATTTTGGTCTCCCTGCAAAAATCATTATTAAAATGTAAATAAAAAAACAACTTTAAAGATCTAGTAAATTTATAAAAATACATCATGAAGAAAATTCTAGGGAAATAATGAATTGGAAAGGATATTTCAAATTACCAAACAAACACTATTTCAAATTGAAAACAACTTATTTAATTCCCATATTTGTTAAGTGATTAATTTGTGTTGTGCTGTGTTGCTCTAATTCTGGCTTAACAAATGTTTCTATCAGTAAAAGTATAAAACCATTTTACCAACTTCGAAGTACTTCTAGAGTTGTCATTGGAATCTACAAACATAAAAGATGGATTAGTGTGAAAGACAAGAATGAAGGGTGCACTCGTAAAAGCATGCATCTTATGATTATGCAGGATAAATTATAGAGAAATTATGCAATTGCAAAAAGAGCATTAAGAACCTTAACGACAACTATCAATATTGTTCCAATACTTTTTGAAACTCTGTCATGGATAAGAGTTTTTGCTTATGTGTGAATCATTTCATAAGTCTAATATTCTCATTCATTTTCTCTTACTTGCCATATGATGGAACATAGAAAACAATGCCATTAATCCCTCCAAATTGTTTGCTTCTGAAAGGCTTCGGTATAATCCTACAGATAAAGGTATAATGCAAAAAATGATATATTAAAACTAGTTAAATACTCTAATTTCAGTGGCCTCTTGATAAACATCAGCATTTTTACCCCTGACTTGTGACAAGCTGAAAAATAAGTATATGTCAGCATGGACTACAAACAAACGTCTTATAAAACTGAAGTAAGATTATTACCTGAATGATGAATGACACCATTTCGCATATAAAATTTATTAAGAAACTAAAGGCACTAAAAACATTTAAAAGATCCTGCCAATGAAGAGTATGAAAAATACTGTGTGCTGAGGACCCTGACTCAGTAAAGTTTCTGTTTCATCATTTTCCTGAGTTAACTAACCTATCAAAATGAATGAAGAAACAAATGATTTTTCCTGAAAATTCTCGTGAACAAGAAATAACATCACAATTCCAACAAATTTTACATGACTAACTTGCACACGTCATAAACATAGCAATATTAACACTAAGATAACTAAAATTCTTCTATTAAATTCTAAATGGTGAAATATTAACACTAAGATAACTAGAGAAACCCACCGCCTAAGAACGTCAATACATGTGCAAACACAACAATGAATGAGTATGCAAGTGTGAAATTTCAATTCGGATTGTTGTGTGCACACTAACGAAAATTAGGTTTGAACATTCTCTTGTGTGAAAAATTAGATAAAAGTGTGAATAGCGATACCATGACTGCAAGCGAATCGAAAGTGGAATGCTGGGAAATAATTGAAAGTGGAGGCTCCTAAAAGCTGCAAACAACTCCGATAGAGTGATAGAGTGATGGAACAGAGCGAACAACTCTGATGAGCGATAAGGCCACCTATGACGGAGTGACAGAGTGACAGAGAGGAGGTGACGGAACTGGATCACCGAGTGACTGATTCGCTACTCACACTACGACGGAGGCTATGACGGAGACTGAATCGCGATTAGCTACTGAGACCACGACGGAGACGGTGTGATAGAAAGGCTACGACGGAGCTAAATCGCAGAGCGGAAATGATTTGGGGAAAAACGTAAATTTTTCGGGGCGACAATTTGTGGGAAGGAACGTGGAGTGAAAAGTCTAGATTAATTTATGGAGGTCATTAACCTCTTAAAAATAAATAAAAAACCTCCTCTATTATTAGCTTTCAAAGAGCTCATCAGAATTAGCTTATATCATGTTTATCTCCGGAGAATTTTTGTAACCTCCCCAAAATGACCTCTACTAAATAACTATTTTTTTTAGTATCCAAGCCAAAATTGAAGAAGATCCTAAGGTAACTATGGCACGTTTCCTTAATAGATTAAATCATTATATTAGAGATGAGTTGCAAGATTTTATGGAGATGGAGGATCTTTTGCATAAGGCCATACAGGTAGAACAACAAATTAAAAGAAAGAGTACAACAAGAAAAAGTTCTACCAATTTCAATTCTTCAAATTGGAGAGATAGAGTAAAAAAAGAAGGTGTTGCCTCCTCTAACAAGTCAACACTTTCTAACGAAGGAAAAACAGTTCAAAAGAAATCGGAACATCTACCAAAGAGGACTAGAGAAGTGAAATATTTTAAATGTTTGAGCATGGGACATTATGCCTATGAGTGTCCTACAAAGAAGACTGTTCTTCTTAAGGATAATAGGGAGTACACAATTGATTCTGATGATAATGATGGAAAGGAAGAAGAGAGTGATGGAGAGTTGAAAGCTAATGAAGGAAAGTTGTACATGATTAGGAGGATGTTAGGAAGTCAAGTCAAGGCCGAGGATGCATCTCAAAGGGAGAATATTTTTCATACAAGATGTTCAGTTAATGGTAATGTATGCTTGATAATCATTGATGGAGGAAGTTGTACCAATGTGGTAAGTTCAAGATTAGTGTCAAAGATGAACATGGACACTAAACCATATCCTAGGCCATACAAAATTCAATGGCTTAGTCAAGGAGAAGAAGTCCAAGTGAAACAACAAGTTGAAGTCTCTTTCTCCATTGGAAAATATGAAGATAAGATCTTATGTGATGTGGTTCCCATGGAGGCTAGCCATATTCTTTCAAGAAGACCGTGGCAGTATGACATCAAAGTCATTCATGATGGCTTCACTAACAAAATCTCTTTCATGTATCAGGATAAAAACTGGTTTTCAAACCCTTATCTTCTAAAGAGGTGTGTGAGGATCAAATAAAAATAAGAGAAAAGTTAGCAAATGAGAGAAAAAGTGAAACACTTGAAAGGACAAAGAAAAAGAGTGAAACACTTAAGAGAAAAATGAGAGAAAATGAAACACTTGAGAGCAAACAACTTTATTTAGTAAGAGAAAGGGAGGTAAGAAGGGTACTTTGCACAAGGCATCCCCTCTACTTATTGTTTTGTCAAAATCATATTTTAAATGCTAACCAATTTGGAAAATTTGAATTGCCTTCTAGTATCGACTCTCTTTTGCAGAATTATAAAGATGTGTTTCCAGCAAGTGTCCCTGATGGTTTGCCACCTTTGAGAGGAATTGAGCATCACATTAATCTCATTACAGGAGATTCTTTGCCCTATAGGCCAGCTTATTGGAGCAACCCACAAGAGACCAAAGAGATTGAAAAACAAGTTACCGAACTCATGAGTAAAGGTTGGGTGAGGGATAACATGAGTCCACTGCCTTTAATCATAGTTGTCGTGAACCACTATCTGCATATCACAATTGTAGTTACACTATTTTAGGCATCATGCCAGAATCTCATTTCCCAAATTCTTCCTCATGGTTCCCTATACTTATCTTAATTTAACCATCTTCAAGTTATATGATTTCCTTTTTACAAACTCATAATCCAGTGACCCTAGGCTCCCTCATAGTGTACCAACCCTCCCAGTGAACTACCTCAGGCCCTCAACCCTCTCGTAGCCAAATGGAGTTAATTTCCTTACACTGGCGCCTAGCGGCAAGTCCTGTACTGCCAGGCGGTGCATCAGTTCTGGAATCTCCAGAATTTCGCATTGCACTCGCACGAATCCAATTTTTCTCCCTAGTCCTCACGAAGTTTCCCACCCATAAATTCGCGTACCAACGGTACCTACTCCATAAATTTTCCCTCAGGTTTGCCACACCAATGGGACTTACAATATCAAATTTTTCCAACCTTTCAACCTTAATACCTAGTTGCACTGTTACATTCGTTTAAACCCAAATTTCCTAGCGTTCAACGGTAATTTCAATTTCTAATCGTTCACCAAGGATTGACACAAGGTCTTCCCCGTTTGGAAATCACCCAAAACCCCGAAATCATCAAAAATCGAGACCTAACGCTCGCATCGCCTGGCGGCAGAATCAACACCGCCAGGCCCATCATCCAAAACCCAGAAACTTATCAAACCCATGTGTCGCCTAGCGGCTGAGGGTGTGCCGCCAGGCGGTTCCCCCTTCCAGAACGCCAAAACTCACATAAACAGATAAGCCACCTGGTGGTGATTCATCACCCGCCAGGCGGTTTCTGGAAATTTTCCAGAAACATAGAAATTCAAGCATACAACAACAAATAGGCATTCAATTATCATACATCACATGTTATTATTCTTTTAAAATAAAACTGCGGAGTCCAGCTCCCCTAACTTGGATCCTTTAGCTTAAACTTGAACAATTTGGGAAGTTCTCCTTTGATCACCCTCCTTCCTTGATTCCTCACTATTCAGCACTTCAACTCCCACTCAAACCTCACAACTCTCAATTTTTTTTGTGCTCTCTATCTGGGTATATTTTCCAGCTTGCCAAACCTTAGTTATTAACCTAATTTTGTCTTTTAAAAGGTACCTAAAGCTAGGTGATAAATTCCAAAACGAAAATGGCATTGAATAGGATGTAATGTCCCATTACTCACCTACGACTGCCTTTTCAGCCTTCTTTGGTTGCCCACTCACTTAGGGTTTTCTTCCACCTTTCCATATTCAAGCTAAAGCCAAAAATACCAAAAATTATAAAGTGTAATGTAAGTTCTCCAAGGCTTGAACCCATAACCCAAGCAATTGCCAAGACATTATCAACCATTTAACAAAGTCATATTTCATGCTAACAATCATAATTCAATTATCATATTATACCATAACATGATTACATAGATTTAAAATAATAAAACAATAACACCTAAAAGTTAGCATACATAGGACTCGAACACAAGTCCTCTCAATTTAGCCAAGTACTCTCAACCCCTTGAGCTAGTACTTTCCCACATCATACCAACCATAATTTAATGTCATAGTCATTTCCCCATCCGTATTTATTAATTAATTAATTATTTAATTAATTAAATCCTACGTGTCTTACAGAGGACTTTGTTGGGGACTAAACTGCCGAGAGGAAAAATGAAAAAGGAGTGAGCTGGGACTTGAGAGCATCAAAGTGGAAGAAACACTTGAGGGAGACACACTTTGGAGGCTGGACCGAGAGCTTGAGAGACATAGCTTAGTTATTTTATTTTGTGTGCTTTTGTTTTCATGTCACGATATTTTAGGGTGTAAATTTTCTTTTCTTCAATTTTCTGTTTTTGTTTGCTTCATTTGGCTTAGGTGGGAAAATGCTTTAGAGCAATCCCATCCTTAGCAAAGTTTGTAATAGTTAAGCGTGTAGTGTGAGGTTCAAGGGGTTCCAAAGGCCACTTATATCTTCACTTAAGATTTTTTTTCGTCTAGTTTATGTTTTCAGTCTTTATGTTTTCTGTCTTTATGTTTTAAATGTCCAGGTTTTGTGTGCTTTGTATGTTTGTATTTTTGTTTTAGGTCACCGTGATATCTAGGTGCCATGCGTTTACCACCTAGCTGACCTTTTTTTGGTCTTTAGGTTTTCAATTAGTCCACACACTTTGAAAAAAAAATTGTTTTTCACAATCTATTTTCTCTAGAATTTTATTGAGAAGTTTTGTGAATGTTGTTTAGAAATCTCTGGCTAGGAAAGACTTGGTTTCTAAGCTTGTCCAAGAGACCCACCTCCCTTTCCTGGGAGTATTTCTAGACTATTTTCACTCTATTTTCTCATTAGAAATTCTTCAAATATCATTTGTGAAAAAAAGTGTTTTGTGAAAAGTGTTTTCAAATCATTTGAAAAATGAGTTTTTCTTCTTTTAGCCATGTGCATTTAGATAGGCATAGTAGTGTGCATTTAGGTAGGCATAATAGTAATGAGTTGCATCATACCATTCATAGTGACATTTCATTCTTTTGGGAAGATATAAGACCAATATCATTTAGAGATTAAATGTGGGATACCGAGAAATTGGTGCAACCATTGTTTAGTAAATATAGTCAATTAGACATTCTTAGGCATGCTACTTCTAGGTTTGTAGGACGTGAATCTGAGTGGTGGCAAGAGAGGCAGTATAAGTGAAAAAGGGGAGAAAATCATGTATTAATACATTTTCTGAATTAAAAACATGCATGTAGAAACATTTCATTCCCCCTTCATTTAGGATCACAAAAGAGCAACAAACTAGGATAGAAAACTTCATTGACATAGGTGATGCATTTATCCAAAATCTTGCTAATTTTTCTAGACTACAAAAAGATTTTAAGTACAATTTGGACTTGCTCTTGAGTGAACAAAAAAAGAGAGAAAAACATAAGAGAGAGTAAGAAAAACTTAAAAAGCTTCGAGAGTATGAAAAGAGGAAAGAAAAAGAAGAGCTTGAGAAGCTTTGTGCTAAAAGAGAACAAGAGGAAAAAGAGATAAAAGAGAGGAAGAAAAGAGAGGAAGAAGAAAAGGCTAAACAAGAGAATTTTAGAAAAGCCAAAGAAGAGAACTTTAGAAAAGCCAAAGAAGAGAATGAAAGAAAAGAACTTGAATCAAGAGAGAAAATAAAACAAGAGAGTGCGCTTGAAAGACAACACAAAGTGGTAGAGTTACAAAACATTTCAAATGAAAAGAGGCAACTCATTGTTAGGAATTTGGTGTTCAATCCTTCACAAATTCCTTCCATTAAATCCCAATTTCCAAAGGGAGTTTTCTCATCTTTAAACTCTTCTCACTTTTTCATTAAATCTTTTGTTTTGTTTCCTTCTCAAATATTTTGTTCTCCATCTCATTCCCTTATTTCATCCTCTTCAAAATTTTGTGAGAAAACACACTTTGATTTCATAACTCATTTCAAAATTCATCTAAGTCAAAGTGTAAGACACTGTGAAGTGGGATGGATGTCATCTTTCCCAAACTTTAAAAACCCATTTTCAAACATTGCATAATCAATTTTAGTGCATGGTCATTATGATTTTAATGTCATTTTGTTTGATGACTATTGCAAATTTATTTTTGATCCTAGTGGAATCTTCATTTTGGTTGTTGTGAGCCTTCTACAACCCTCTTGATCTGAGGACAAATCCTCTTCAAGAGGGAGGAGATGATGTGACCCCAATAAGACTTATAGCATTGGGCCAATGCCTAGGCCCATTCCGTTTAATTCCTTTTATTTTCAATTAAATAAATATTGTTTTAATTGGGCTTGTTTTGCTTATTGCAGCCTTTTTTTATTTCAAACTGCCAATTGATATTGGGCTTGCGGCCCAATTTACCACACCAATGCTTCCCATCAATGTGCATCATCATGTGGGCTAAGATCACGTCTGCACTTGTGGCCGAATTCCAGCTGGACGTGGATTGTTAATTTTTCCAACACATCACACAGATCTAGCCTCATCATTGCTACGCAGCCCTAGCTGTTTTTTTTATCCGCATCAATCAAATTGGGCCCGATCCCAATTTGACCAAACCTCTGCCTGCCTCAATGCAACCAACAGCCCACTAATGTTTTTGGAGTGGATTTCTTTATAACCATCAATGGGCCTAAAATGCCATCCGATCCACCAGATTTCAGTTCTGCAACAAAGGCTTAGCTGCTAGGGTTTCATGAAGGTCGTCTCTTCTTGCATGTGTGTTGTGTTTCTCCTTAGTTGAATCTCTGTTAGGGTTCCTATTGCTACTAAGCTTTTGTCTCATATTCACGCGTTCCACCCTATTAGCGTTAGGGTTTGCTTCTAAATGCCCTCCATTAGGGTTTCCCTTTCTCGCCGTTAGGATAATGATAAACAACATCCTCTTCTTTTGTTTGCTTTTCATGGTTGCCCTTAATCTATAAAAGGTGCAGGCTATTTGTTTGTAAAACTTAGCTTTGATGAATGTTAAATTCGGATGAGATCACTCTCACTGTTCGTCTTAGCTCCCATTTCCCTTTAGATGAGGATTTCTCCTCCTAGGGTTACCAAACCAGTGAGATACGAGAGAAATCCGAGTGTTAATCTCCAAGTCGAGCATTTCCACTGCGTTTTCCCTCACCTTCCGCGAGTTTCAATCGGTAGAACACCGATTGGAGAGGCTTTCTGGAGAGTACCATGACGGAGGAGCCTCATCAATATGTTTTTGGTTTGAACCTGGTTTGTATGTGTGAAACAATGGCAAGAAATGATATTCTCACCCAAGCGAGCTTGTCTCGCCTAGGTGAGAATAACATAAGCTAGCCCAGGTTGCGGCTCATGCTCTTGCTCTTGCTCAGGTTGAGAGCTTTGGTTTGAGCGACAAATCATCTTGCTCAAGCGAAAGGGGCTCGCCTTAGTGAAAACTGGTGGGAACCTGATGTGTTTCACTTCAGAAGCAGCTTAAGCGAGGGAGTCTCACTTTTGGGCGAAGAGTAGTCTCGCTAGGCGAGGGGAGCTTGCCCAATCGAGAGCTCGCGAAACTTGCAGTGTTTTCTTATGACAGTCTCGCCTAAGCGAGAGCCTATAGCTTGAACGAAAGGTCTCTTTCGCCTAAGCGAGGGTCACGACTTGAGCAAGACTAGTGCATGCTCTAATGCTATTTCCTTCCTTGTCGTCGAGGGTTGAGTGTATGATTGAGTGGATTTCCCCTAATTAAAGTATGAAACATGTGAGTATGTATGCATGACCTATTCGTGTGGTTTGGAATGGATGGGCTTGGTGTGATTATACATATGAAAAATGATGGGAAGGTTGGTTATAAATTTTTTGCATGAGATTGGTATGCATGATAATATTATGTTGGTTTGTGAGACATGATTTTGGTATGGTCAGGACGTAATTCCACGAAGGTTTCGTGGTGGTGCCTCATTGGTCAGGACATAATTACACGATGGTTGTGTGGTGGTGCCTCTTGGTCAGGACGTAATTCCATGAATCTCTAGGTGAGATCTCATGGTGGTGCCTCATTGGTCAAGACGTAATTCCACGATGGTTGCGTGGTAGTGCCTCATGGTCAGGACGTAATTCCATGACCCCTGTTAGTGGGAGCTCATGGTGGTGTCTCATGATTAGGACATAATTCCACGAAGGTTTGTGGTGGTGCCTCATTATATAATTTAGTAAGGATTCAAGTAAGGATTGCATCCTGACACTCTAAAGAGTCAGTTAGTGTCACGTAGAACTTACTAACTCAAGTGGTGAGAGTAGTAGGAGGCCCTAATCTTTGGCAGGATAATGGCCTTAGATGTTTGAAGGCTAACCTTGTGAGTGGTAAGGTGAAACTCATTGACAATTGGCTTTGCAGAGTAGTAGAGGCCACCACAAGCGCAAGCATCCAGTGAATTCGACTAATTATATGTATTCGGATAATCACGTCTTGAGTCTTAGTGTATTGCTTGTCGGTCATTATATGCTTGGTGGATTCATGTACGCTTGACTTTTAAATTGTATGTTCAATTGTATGATAAAAACCTTTTTACTCTAGCTTACACAACTGGTAGCATCTGCTGGTGAGCCAGAGGTGTTAAAGGTCAGGTTGGGGGTTCGATTCATGTACCCTTTCTGCTTGTTGCCAGTGGGAATCGAACCCCCAACCTGACCTTTAACACCTCTGGCTCACCAGCAGATGCTTGACTTTTTTTATGATGTGTTAGGGTTTGTGTTTTAGGAAACCAAATTATTGGTTTTGGTGTATGAGTTGTTTAAATGTTGGGAAATGGGTGACACACCCAAACTTATCGATCCTGCACCACCAGAAGAAGAACACTAGGGTTTTGCATCCCCCATCCATTGCATGTGTAGGACGAACATGAATGGCACAACGACATAGCTCACCTACTCCAACCAAAACATGGAAGAAGAACCACTAATTTGGGGGCTTCAAAGAAAGGGGAATTAATACACATCTATTGACATGTCTATTGCACTATATTTCAAAATCAAATGACACATGTCTATTATAGATTTCCACATCATCTCTAAACGTCGTTTTAACAAATTTAACAAAAAGGGTCTAATTCACCAATGCAAGAAAGGGTTTTGGCCCTAATTATTTTTGCCATTTTGCCTGGGTTCTAGAACCGAGATATATTAGGGCGAGGCAAAAAAGGGTCAGCTTTTGGCTTCGAGTGTCACCCTAAGCAAAAACTCCACATTCTGCCTCGGTTCTCTTAAGAACTAATGCCATATTGTACTAATTTTTGGCCTCGATTGTTTTATGAACTGAGGCCATATCTACCTTTCTATTTCAAACATTGCTTGTATAATTTACCAAGAAGCTCAACTCATTCATCAAAGTTTAATGGAGTTACATAGTCTGATGAATCAGCTCCGATATATTTCAAAATTATTGGTGTAACTACAACATGCAAAAAGAATAGGAAGTTCTTTATTTGGGTAATCTCCGCTATATACCCAAAAGAAAAGATGATACTCACGGTAGTGCAAAATTAGAGTCATCATTGTCATAACCATCACCATTGCTAACAAATGCATAGTTGTGTAATGGAGTAGCCTCATTACCATTGCTAGAACCAAAAGAAAGATTTTTATATTCTAACACTATAGGCACTGGATGGTGGCACGTCAATTATCATTTTGGTTGCCAACATCCAAAGCTAAACTAGTCAAAACAACAAAGTATATTCCTTATTATATCCCTCTATTGTGTGATAAAAACTATAACATAAGAAGAAATTCCACCACATATACATATGCATTACTCGAGCTCAATTTATTCTGAAATAAAATTAGATAAAAGATGTTAATGTGTGACAACTAACGAGCCAAAAGCCTCCCACGAACAATAAAAAGCCTATGAATTGTGGCCTAAAACCACATTAATCAACAAACACAGCCTGACCAAACCATTAAAACGAATAACAGTCCTTAATTTTTTTTCAAAAACGGAGAGAAAATAGCAAACGAAAAAAACAAGTCAATCCCAAAAATAGAAATGCTTCAAGATTGAACCAGCAGGTACAAGATGAGAAAAATTCAGAAGCTTGCGCACTTCCAAGTACCGCACTATATATATTCACTAACTAAAATAATAAAGGAACAAGGATTGAAAACAAAAAACATAGGAAAAAAAATCTAACCTTTGCAACAACAATGAGACTAAATGAGTGTGTTGGGTAAGAGAGACACACATAGATCTGGGGTGAAGTCAATGTGAGTGGATTCTGGTTACAAATGAGAGAAGACTTGGCCTGAACAAGTGGCTGGCGTGGAACCCAAATCAACGTGGCAACGTGGAAGTAGCCTCGACGGTGGTTGGCATAGTGGAAGGAGGCTCGACGATGGCAGCATGGACGGAGGCGTGAAGCAGAGAGAGAACACAAGTGTTGAAGGTGGAAGACGAAGAACAGTGCATTCACGATTTTTGAATCCCTAATTAGTTATATGACCTCGGTTCAATTTTTAACTAAGACAAAATATGACTTTTGGCCCTGGTTCAACAGCCACCCAAGGCCAAAGGCCACTCTCCCCATGGCATTTTTGAAATATCAACAAACTTTTCGGCTTCCGGTCAGAAAAATCGAAGCCTATTAGGCCTTTTGGCACCAGTTATGTAGTAACCGAGATAGAAAAACAAATTATGCTTTGAGTTTTGAAAGAACCAAGACATAAAAGTTAGCAAAAATTACAAAAATGTCACCGCGTCATTATATGTTTCGGTTTTGAAATAACCGAGGCATATAACACGAGTTAAAATCGCAAAATTGCACTATTAATTACAACAAATTTTCCAAAACGATGATCAAATTGAGACACATAAATTAAAGATGTTCGATTTGAAATTTCTTTACAAAAATATGAAGACCAATATTAACCTTAAAAAAATACTTATTAAACTCTAAAACAAGAAATTCTACATGCATTGTCAGAAAAAAAAACTCTCAAGTACATAATTATAAATTTATATAATGAGAAGTGATGATCATTTTAAAATACTTTTTTTAATAAGTCAAAATTTATATCACATTAGGTAATTCTATTTATTTTATAAAAGAGAGCGACTAACTTAGTAGTGTCACCAAATGTTTCTAAAAAGATAGAAGATATTTTTCTACAAATTGAAAATAATCTCTTGAAAATATTAATAGTAAAAACCATCTATAAATTAACTTATATACACAAGTTAATTTTAAATAAAATAAAAAAATCTTATAAAATTGTTTACGGAGATCCAAACTATTTATATAAGATATGAAAAGTTTGAATGAGATTTATAAATAAAATTGTGTAAGAAAACTAAGCAGCATGGAGAGAAAGTTGATAAATTATTGAAATGAAGAATATACAATGAGTGAATGCAGCAGCAGCAGCAGCAGTAGCAGTAGCCACAAAGTATCATGATATAATGCTTACAAAGAGAGCATAGAGTTTTGGAAACAAAACCTTAAATGAGTTCTCCAAAAAGGAAAAGGAAAAGAAAGGATGAGAACAGGTTCATGAAACATATATAGAAGTGTTTCCCCTTTGTTCTGCACCGCATTATGCAAACTTGGCTCAAATGAAGAGCAAGTTTTTCACAACAACGCACGGACGCGAGGCTGAACGCGAGGCTGGTCCCAATCGGTCACAATGTGATCACGAGTGATTTCCTTTAGTGAACGACAACCGCTCAATGCCATGGTTAGCTCAAACTCTTCACGTAGCATCTGCAACACTTTTCTTACACCAGCCTCTCCTTCAGCAGCCAAGGAGAACACCACAGGGCGTCCAATCTGATACAAAACAAACAAACCTTGTTACTTGTTGCCACACTTCTTATTCTTCTGACAACATTATAATACCAGAAATTTATACTAATGTGTGTTCTGTTTTTTGTGTCCATGCGTGATGCACATTGTTTAGTGGTCCTGCATGAATTTCACGTAGTAATCAAAGTTTGCATTCAAATATTAAATATTCTGTTTAAACATATGTCCCCACCGAACAAACAAAATGAAAACTAAACTATTTGACCCTTACCTTAACCTTATTTCATATTTTTTTATGATAAAATTATTAATTTTAGTGTAAAAGATAAGTTTGGTCTTATTACTAATATAATAAACACATTCTAATAGTGTATATAGTAAGTTTTTTAAGAAGAGACATCGGAGAATTTTATTATGTCATCAACAATTCAGAACCTCCCTTCAATCCAGACGCTAACTAGTACTTACATTCTAATAGATTCTAATAGTCTATATACACATTCTAATATTATACATAAGAGATTATGACATTATTTTAATCCAAAACTTTAAGAAAATAAATTTATAATTTCTTCTATTTACGACTGTCATCTAAATGTCTAACTCATCTTAAATTTCTAACCGTAGGACTGTTATCTAAATTTTGTTGTAGTGATAAGCTATCACAGAAAGCTGTTCACAGACTATATAACTTACCCTAATTAAGGTTTAAATAAAAAAATAAAGACTAAACAAATAACTGAATCTATAAGAGTAATTATAATACAGAATTTGTTATTGGTTAGGTTGTGTTTGGGTAGGTGCAAACTAATAGAATGGAAAAGAATGAATATGATGGTATTACTACGGTTTGGAAGGATGAAAAATATAATACAGATTAGAGAAATATTTTCTATCTGATTTTAATTATGGTTCACTTTCATCCCCTCCTAAAATTGAGAGAATGAAATGGAAGGGGAGTTTTGTTTCATTCCATCGTAACATATATATAAAGGAAGGGAAGTTTCATTCCTTTTATATTCTGTTTTACTTGATATTATTGCATCACTTTTCTTTTCATCCATCCAACTGAACTAAGTCAATAAAGTAAAGAATTACTACAAGTGAAAATGGTATTTGTATATAAAAAGGCCAAAATTATACTTGCTCTTGGAAGGGGTGAAGAAGTACTCACAAATATGCCAGAGGCACCTAGTGCCAATGCCTTGAAGACATCAGTTCCACGGCGAACTCCACCATCCAAAAAAACAGGAAGACGACCTTCAGCAGCTTTGACAACCTAAGTTTCCACAACAGAGATCCATATAACATCCTTAAAATGAGTGAGTTGAAGTTTCATGGTGACTAAGATGCTGCTTAAGTTGGTGTACCTCTTCTAATGCTGATATGGTGGCTGGAACATAGTCAAGTTGTCTGGCTCCATGATTGGACACTATAATTCCTGCTGCACCACTTTGTACAGCTATCCTAGCTGCCATGTGAAAGTCAAGGCATTAGTAAAATATTCAAAGAGGGTTAACTCTTCAATAGAACTTTGGTTATTCTTACTGTCCTCTGCAGTCAGCACACCCTTCACCAGAATTGGCAGAGTGGTGATTGTTTGAAGCCACTTCACATCCTACACAGTTCAGAATGATTATTTGGATTTACTCTATTCAGTTTAGCCTTGTAAGTTCCAAAGTGTACACAAAAAAATATGAAAACAAATGTAAACTCTGTGAAAGTTTAACTCATTAAACTCCTCAGAACGATATGCAATTGCAATTTTACCCAAAGTTCAGACTGCAAGCAACTTATGAATCAAATCAACGAATTGGGCAATAGATTTGCCACTTGTGTTTCATGCAATGATTTGATAACAGTATAATTTTTTTTTATACTATTTGTATATCATTTTACTATTATAAATTATTTTCTAATATAGGAATAGGATAATAACTACCAAGAAAACAAAATGCGTTATTTGATTATCTAACATACCTGCCAGCTTAGAGTGCGATCAATTTGACCAGCAACATATGAAGCAAGTCCAGAATCATCAGCCTGAAAGAGTGAAGACGAAAATTCAGTTAGTGATAAAGTAAAGGAAATTATAGCCTGCAGAAATAATTCTGTGATAACTCATCTTACTTTGTCCATCTTTCCAAGGTCCAATCCTTCAAAGTTCTTCAAGGTCAAAAACGGTGGCAGTGTGAATCTGTGAGATACGTTTCAGGACTAATTTTAGTTGCAAGGATAACAGTTGAAACTCAGAGAAGTTGATAGAGAAGTTGATAAACATAACATGGTTGAAGTGGAAGATTTGTACCTGTTCTTGATATCAGCTTCTCTGCGTCCTAGTCTTGGGGTATCAACTGTAAGGGCAATGGCTTTGAATCCAGCCCTTTCAGCTCTTCTCACAAGCTGAGCAACCACATTCCTGTCCTTGTACACCTAAAGAAAAAGGAACAAATTGTGTAAGTAAAACAAATAAGGTACCAAAAATTCAAATTAACAGTGAAATGGAACTGAACGAGAATTTTCATGCTTACATATAGCTGGAAAAAGCGAATGCCAGGTCCTGTTGAAGCCACCTCTTCAACACTTGAAGTGGCCCACGAAGACAAAGTCTGAAAGAACCAAAATGTTAGTTATTAAGAAAGAATATATAGAGCTCAATGGACATTCATTGATAAACAACGAATAATTTTGCAAGAATACAATCTTTTGAAGATAATTGGAGTGTTTTTGAGTGAAATGTTTTGCATGAAGTAACAAAGGTATCTCACGTACAACGAAAAAGTAACACATTCTCAGCAAATCCACCAATTGAATCATTCATAAAGAAGGGATTTTTCTCATTAGGGATTGTAAATTTCTTTATGCAAAGCAATTTGTCTGGAATAGATAGTGATCAATCAAATAAAGATAAAAGTACCATGATTGTTCCAGCTGCAGAGGCAGCTCTTGCTGTGGCATATTCTCCTGCATAAGAAAAAAATATATGTCATCCAACATAAATCCAGCTCTAGGTAGTTCATTTAGCTGTGCTTGCAAAGGGTTTTAGAATTAACTATTCCATGCAAAAAAAAGGCAACAAATTAAAATTTCTTGCTACAACTCTATCATCTTAACATTTACCAATAAAAAACTGTTATTCATATATCAGAAGTACATGATAAGAATTTTCTCAGAATTACCGATGGCCAATCAAATTTGACTAACAAAAAGAGTCACATAACAGAACTATGAAACATGTGATGGTTATGCAACACAGACACTAACGGCTGGCACTACATGTCTGATGTTTCATTGACCTATATGTCCAATAAAAAAACAACAATAAAGGCTTGAGAAAAAAGTGTAAAATAGTCTTAGAAAAAACTTCTGAAGTATTAAAAATGACTGAAGTCTTTTGTTTTGGCCTATCAGATTCTCATTTTCTCTGGCATGTGTCACTCAGTGAATGAGTCTGAATGAAAGTTGTGTAACTAAAAAGTAATTAGAAAGTATGGCATTATCCTTTTGGCAAAATACACACTAACCACAACTGAAATTTACTACAAGAAAATGTGAAGGATAAATAATTATACCCTCTGGATGAGCCATTTTCTGCATGGCTGTTGGGGCAATCATGATTGGCATGGATATTTTGAAGCCCAAGACAGTGGTTGTCATGTCTATCTTGCTCACATCAATAAGAATACGAGGCCGAAACCTGTGTGTATATTTGTCAATCATAGTTTCACCATATCAGTATTTGCTTGTATTGTGAAATATCAAAAAAGGAACATAATTAATCATTATAGTTTCGTAATTAACTACTGTAAAAATATAAATCTTACAAAATTCTGGAAAAGGCATTTCTGTTCTCTTGCAGAGTCCACTGGTCCTCTGCACCAGATGCGTAGTAGTCAAACACCATCTTTGGTAATTTCTGCTTTGCAATAGCCTCATACTCACTGACATTGGTGATCTCCCCCATTTTCAGAACTGCTTCTTGATGTTACCCTTCACAAATTCTGATATAAATATATATATATATATATATATATATATATATATATATATATATATATATATATATATATATATATATCAGCTATCAGTTTTTTCATCACAGTCTATAGCTATAAACGTTTAAGATATCCCATGAAACTATGTGTTGGTATAAGAAGACAACTACTGTGCCAACCCAAAACTTTGGAATAATCTTATTAATTAATTTTGAGGCAAATTTCATTCAGTTGTGAAAATTTTCAAATAAACAAATAACTGGAAGTTGGAAAGTATTTCCTAAAACTTCCTAAATTTTGGATGAAGAGAAAAACATGCACAACATCGAATTTCAATTGGAAATTAAAACTCAAGTGCAGAAATAGTGGTAGTACAAGATAGGAAAAAGTTACACGATGAAAATATCTTTGCCAACAAAACCAAAGCAACATGCTACTATATTTCTCTAATATTTGAACTTAGAATGCTCCCCACATGGCTGAAGCCTTCTAAAAAATCTACAAAAGTATGGTATTATTTAAAAGGTAAAAGAACAGCATGTATATATATAAAAGAGGAGTAACAACAAAAAAACAGATGCAAATAAGATTGATGCTATGAGCTATTCCATCACAGAACTTGATTCAGCAAGTGAGTATGGCAAACACAACCAATACTGAAATCATTGCATACACACAACAAAAACACCAGTATTCAATCTTGATTTCTGCTAGAGTCTGTCTAAGAAAGAAGCATGGTTATAAGTGGCAGATGAAGTGATGACATGTTGAGAATGGAAAAAAGAGAAGACCTTAGTATCGAAAACTTGCAACTGTGTGCATGCAGAGGAAGCAATGGAGATAAACTCCTATTGAGGAATAGAAACAGAAGGAAGTGAAAAATGGGAAGGGTTGATAAATACGTTGTGGAATAGAGACAAAGTTAGATGGCCCTCATATTTGTTGTAACGTGTATAGGTTCAAATGAAGGAAATTGGAATTTTGAAGTGGATGAGCTTTCGGAGGTGAGTATTATTTTGAGCCAAATCTCATCAACAAAGTGAGGTGTTTCTCAGCCACAAACGCCTTGTGTGTTTCACAGCACTCTTTCTTTCTCCATTATCATTTCCATCTCTAAATTCTAAAAAGAAAAATAGCCCAAAAATACTCAGAAACTGTTTATTTGATCCTATCTCATATACCTTTGAAGTCATGGAAACAGAAGAATAATACCCTCTTCACGAGTGGTGCAAGTGGGTTGGCCATTGCCTATAGATAATCTAAAATATACAGTGTATTATTTCATTTCTACACCAAAATGTGACATCACTTTGAATTTACCCGTTTTCGAAACAAATTACATAGTTACTATTACTAGGGTTATTGATTTCATGTTTGGCACGTGAACTTTAACGTTTAAAATTGAATTTTTAAAAGATAATAATCATAGCATCCACCTTTAAAAGGTTTTAGTGGCTTGTGTTGTGGTTTAAAAATGAAACTATTGTATGATTTAGGTTTAAATCCCTTTTGCAGAATATGAAATTACCTTCTTCTCGTATGTTATTTTAGCTATATTACTGATTTGTTGGGAAATCTCTTACACACTTTTCAGACTTAAATGTAAGATTTGTAAGAAAAGTATTTGCATATGAAGGAATAATAGTCCAATATCAAAAGATATAATAATATATTATTAATGTCTTCTTTAGTTTTTAAGATAATGTTTTGGTATATAAATATGTGACGACCAAATTTTACTTCCAGCAATTCAGCCACATATGTCAATTTTCTCATATCTTATGTCTACATCCATTTTTTTTTTTGTTAAAATGGTATCCCTTTCTTTTTGGGAATTGGTTTATCTGCAGTTTCAATTTGAATCCTTAAATTTTATTCAACACATTTATCCCTAATATATTAACATAAAATAAAATAAAAATTAAAGGTGAAAGATCTCGTTTAGTTATTTTCAGATAAAAGGAGCCCTGAATCCCTTTTCTGTCATTGTGTCTCGGTCTCTTTTAGTTTTCCATTTACTTGTAAAAAGTTTAACACTAAAATCTCGTAACCTTTTTTTTAACTTGTTGCTATTCATTAAAAAAATAAATAAAAGCAATCAAATTGACTTACATATAAATTTAATCAATCAACAATTTGTTAATTAATCCCAATAAAACTAGATTATTTAAATAAGGTGTCACTTGTCATGCATAAAAACATTGCTTGAAAAAATTAATGAATTATTCATTTTGAGAATATGGTTAAAAAATGTAACCGCAACCAATATTATTTTTTAAGATTGCTTTAATTTAATAAAAAATAAAAAATAGGGTTATAAAACCAAAATCAAGAAATAGAAAACTATTTAAAAATCATTCATACTTGTACCTTATACCTTATATAATTGTATTTACCTACCCTTAATATTTAGAATACACTTGGATAAATAGAGTGTAATTATATAAAATTACACCAACTTTTATTATTCAAATTGTCTAAAATAATATGAAAGAGATATATTTTATGTTATTTATTGTATTCAATCTATTTTTAAATGGAAAGTGTTTGATTATAATAATTCCCACATAAAATTGATAATTTAATTATATTTAGAAAAAAAAATGCATTTATCTTTCCTAATATTATACTACTGTTATACTAAAGGTTCACCCCTTCTAATTTTAAAATGGGCACTATCTCTCATATTCTTTTTAATTAATAACATCAATGTTTTTATATGTTTAAAGTGATACTCATTTTTTTTTTATTTCACTAAAAAGGTATTACATTAGGTAAAATTTTAATAAATAATTATTAAAATTAAGAGTATGGAAAAAATAATATCTATTTTAAAATTGGATAAATATTGAGTGCTATTTAATAAAACCTTAAAGAAATTAAGTCCAATTTCCCATATATTTATTTGCATGGACAGAAAGACTCTGCAAGAGGAATAGGTGCTTTGAGCATATTTGTGTGCTTCCTCCTTGGTAGTGGCATATGATCAAGAATGTGTTTTTGCAAATAAAATTTAGAAAAATCATAATGAACTTCTATAAATGAAAAAAATAATTTTAACAACGATAAAAAAAAATAATATTAACAATAATAAATAAGATTTTTTTTCATTTATTTCTTTTTAATCAAATAATTTTTCCCTATCAACTCTTACATATATTTTTCTTTCTTTTCAGTGATACTCGTGTCTTTCTTCACTATCTAGCAAATATAAACAGCAATAAATTGATGAAAACTCCCCATGGATAGATAAGTGAACTATGCATGCAAGCATCATGAAAAGTACCACAAAATCAAGCTGAGCCCACTCTAATATCCGATGAATAATAAATAATGGGTGAGGTGACCCACACGCCCTCTGTAAGTTTCAATTCAGGGGCAGCTTTCTTTTTCGATGCATCTAAATACTAATGTATTTTAAAATAATATTTGCCCTTTTATTTTCTTAAAAATAATAATGTTAAGTCTTCCTCTCCTATCCTATATTTGATTGGGATGATGATTTTTCTTTATTATTTACTTTATATATATATATATATATATATTGTTTTTTAATTTTCTAAGATATTAGATAAATTTACATTTTTCTTTAATATTTACTTTATAAATTATTAGAAAGATTTGTACAAGGATATAACATTGAGGTATAAATACTTTTTCCTAAAATTATAAATTCTGCTATCATTCCTTTGAACTTTTGAATGCTAATATATATTGGGTTTGTCCTGTAATCGTGCCTTCTGTTGGTACCAGTCCCCTGCCAACCATGTGTTTGTAAAATTGCCTCTGAGGAAAAAAAGAAAGGGTACTTGAAAGTGAGGGTTACGAGGAGGATAGATTGTTGCCGTAGATGGTTGTATAGTAATGGCAAATAGTAGCATAAACTTGGTGCTTCATCAAGGGTCAATGTTGCCACATGAACTTCCTATTGCTGCTTTACTGGGACCTTCATGCTTTCATTCGTTTTCTTCAACTTGGGCTATTACCAATGGAGCCATTCATGTCTCACCACAAAGGGGAAAGTGCAGTGCTACTTGTTATCGCTTCAGTTTCAGGAAATGTACATGCAAATGGAAACGGCTTGTAAGAAGTTGCTCCACCAGTGAGTTTGTCCTTGCCAGTGATGAAAACTATGGCAATAAGCAGGTTGTTAGTCTCACTCCCCGTCTCTACGACTATGTCCTAAAAAATGTTCGAGAACCAGAGGTGAGGACTAAGGAACGTACCGTTATGCTTCATGCCGTGTTTTAATAAGAAAAATATTTTGGGGGAGGGGGAGGGTATCTGAATTCTGCTGTCAACTGTGAAAAACTGTATCTATTAAATTGCCCTTTGTGCTTATTGTAAAGTGACTACACTTCAGATTCTAAGACAATTGCGGCAGGAGACAGCCTCTATGCGTGGAAGTCAAATGCAGGTGTCTCCAATTATTTCATTCTTATGCATTTTTTCTTAAACTGTTTAGTAATAGAATTGTTAATGTTGAGTTTATGCTTTTGTATTATATCTTCACTATGCAAGCAGGGGTTTCTACTGCACATTTGGTTCTATGAAAGTCAGTAGCATTATTGTACCATTTATTCATTATTTGTTTCTATAGATGCTGTACACAATTAATTTATTTTACTGATGATGACCATAATTGACCTGCATCTCGCAACTGCGAAATAAATCAAATTTAACATTTTTTGTTGAAGACTGAGGGGCTTCTTATGTAGGGGCACATAGTGGTTTTTGAATGTTAACTTTGCGCTACTAGTGTTTTTATATCCTGTCTGGGATTAATCTCAAATTTGTGAAATTTGATGGGGCAAAATAAAGAATTGTGCTAGAAAGAATGTACAGCAGTCTCACTTGTTTTTTATCTTGTCTGTCATATTTCATATTGTAATTTCACTTGATTAGCAAGAAGTAAAGTGTTGGCAATGCTTTTAGGTGTCCCCTGATCAGGCACAGCTGCTTGCAATGCTTGTGCAGATTCTTGGAGCAGAGCGGTGTATTGAAGTTGGTGTTTATACTGTATGTCCTTCATTTTTTATACACCATGGACTAGTTTTCTTCATGTTACATAGTAGAGGATGCCACTTCACTCCCATTATGTAATGAGGTATTATATTATTAATTTGATCCAGGGATACTCATCGCTAGCCATAGCATTAGTTCTGCCAGATTTAGGTCATTTAGTTGCCTGTGAAAGAGATGCCAAATCTCTTGATGTTGCCAAGAAGTATTATCAGCTAGCTGGTGTTTCACATAAGGTCTATATGCTACTCATCTACTTTTGATTAGAAAAAGGGTTCAAAATTTTTGTTTATCTCTTTTGAATATTAGGGCCCTTTTTATAATTATATTTATGTACTGCCTGTATTTCCTTCCTGATGATGGCTTTATATAACTGGCTCTAGGTGGATGTAAAACTTGGACTGGCAATGGACTCCCTAGAATCTTTAATTCTGAACGGTGAAGCAGGAAGGTATGTGGATTTCTCATTTTCAACATCACTATGATGTATGATTCACTTTCACAATATGTTGCTGCGGGTAGGAGCTCTTCCACATTTGCTATTTTCTCTTTAAATAGTTATTGTTAATCAAGGATCCTGTCCATATCATATGAACACTGTCAAAGAGAAAACAAGTAAATTAGAATTTAAGCGATATTACCTTTTCATGCAGCTATGATTTTGCATTTATTGATGCCGAGAAAAGAATGAACGAGAAATATTTTGAACTGCTATTACAGCTGGTAAGAACATAATAAAAACGGTCAAAGGCATTCAGCTATTCTTATGCTTCTAATCACAATATCTTTCATAATCTTTCTTATTGCCTTCCTATGAACTGTTATATTGGTGCACTGAATAATTTATTGTTGCAGGTGAGGGTTGGAGGTCTTATTGTAATTGATAATGTCCTTTGGCATGGAAAAGTTGCTGACCCACTGGTGAATAATAAATTCTTCTATGATCTCCTTTTTTTCCAGTTAAGTGAACTTGATTTAATGTACTATTTGCAGGTATATGACCCTAAAACTATCAGCATTAGAAATTTTAACCAGAAGTTAATGGAAGATGAGCGTGTAAACATCAGTATGGTAGGTTTATACCATATCTTTTTTTTTTTTTTAAATTATTAATACACTTTCAGAGAAAATCTATTAAGTTAATTTATAATTGGTTAACTCTTTTGGAGAGTTTCAGGTACCAATTGGAGACGGGATGACGATCTGCCGAAAACGCTGACCCATTTTTGAGTAATTTTTAAGCTCTATGCATTTGAACTTACACGCTTTAGGGTTAATTCTTCTGTGACATCTGAGGAAAGAAAGATGTATAATAAGCACAAAATCGATTAGATGTTCTTAAAACTTTTGAAGTTGCAATGCCCATTCTCTTAGGCTACTTTTGGCAAGGATCTGAAAACAGTTTACTGATGAATATCATTTTGGCTCCAAAGGGAATACGCTAAAATAGATTTATATGATATTCTCTGCCACAATTTTTGTACGCACTGAAGGTAGCAGCACCACTACATTAGCCTGGAATAGAGTGACCTATTAGTAACACATTAATTAACTCATTCTTTAAAAGAAAATTTACTCACTTGATTTTTTTTAATAATAAAATCAAGCGATCACTCGTTTTCATTTATGATGTCATTATTTCAATAAATTTCAAAGTTATTTCGATAAATTTTAATGTTCGAAAAAGTTACTGATTTCACATTAAATTATAGTACAGAAGTGAATATATTTGAGAATAAATGCTTTCACTAACGAAACAGAAGCTCAATAAATAATCATTACAATAGTTCATCATAGTTCTACTTTATCGTTAATTGTAGTTTTCAGTAGTTCATTTTCCAAATAGCCCAAGAAGTCTATCTAAATATGTAATGCCAACCCTTAACCAAAAGCACCCTATTGCATGTTGCGGGCTCCCATGATAGATAAGAGTATCCATGTGGTTTAATTAGAAAAAGAAACTACTTTTTCCATGCATTTGGTCGGATTTAGAGACATTAGAAATTTAGACTAATCAACATTTTTTTTTTCTAGAATAGAATAAAAAAGGAAAAGGATTATTTGAAGAAAAAAAATCATTTGACAACCCATTGTACGGATAAAATGGTCATAAAAAGTGAATTTTTATATTTGTAAAAAAGAAAAGAGAGTGAAGGGTAGCGAATGATGGTGTCAGATAAGAGTAAAATCTTTTTGGGCATCAAAATGTCATTGTCCAATAAAAAAGTATATAATATCATTGATGAAATATGATCTTCATTGTAAAGGAGAAATAAATAATACAGATAAATAAAACATAGAATTGAAGAGGTGAAAAATATTCTCTTATTGTGACATAGTCAAGAGTATCCATTATATATACAATGAAAGAAGAAAGAGAATAAGCATAACAAAAATAGCAGATTCTATGCAACAAAATTCAAAACATTATGGAATATCAAAATAGAAATATACTTGTACTATATACACTAACAATCCCCCCTTAAACTCAAGTTTTTTGAAAATAATTAAGAATATTTAGTTTGTTACGTGTTCCAACCCAAGTATGACAACATCGATCAATCAATGTGTTTCAAAGACATTGTCCGCTTTGGAGCGTGGAATTCTGTCATAGTTTCGTCCTTAAAAGGCGCCTCATTGGGTAGAGAGAGAAAAGAGTATTTAAACTGTGCTTGACCTCGACTCTTAAGCGATATAGGACTATTAGATATACTAGAACAAGCCCCTTAGTCGAGGATAAGGGGACTTGTCGTTCCCAACCACTACTCTAGGTGGTGTTGGTTGAACCACCATGTCATTCAGTTCCCATCCACTACTCTAGGTGGTACTGGTTAAACCACCATGTCATTTAATTCCCAGCCATTACTCTAGGTGGTACTAGTCGAACCACCATGTCATTCAGTTCTCATCCACTACTCTAGGTGGTACTGGTTGAACCACCATGTCATTCAATTCCCAGCCACTACTCTAAGTGGTATTGGTTGAACCATCACACCTTGTAGTTCCCAGCCACTGCTCAAAGTGGTATTGGTCGAACTACCATGTCATGTAGTTCCCAACCACTACTCTTAGAGGTACTGGTCGAACCACTATGTCATTAAGTTCCCAACCACTACTCCAAGTGGTACTGGTCGAACCATCATGTTATGCAGTTCCCCGCCACTACTTTAAGTGGTATTGGTCAAACCATAAAATTTTGGATTCCAACCACTACTCTAAGTGATGCTGGTAAAACCATCATAATCATATCCCACCCCACGTTGCCTACCTACACTACGACCAAAGAAACACAAGTAAATTCAAACAAATGCTAAAACGTCAATGTAAATAATTCATAATTCGGGTAAATCACAAGCTAGTCCATTAATATGTCCATGAAATGTAATTACAAAACACGACCACTACATCACAATCAGGCTCGCCATTACAACTAAACAAAACAACACACCAACATTACAAACTCCTACAAAACTACTTGGCATCGATATTTGTCATCTCCTCATCCACAACAAGGCCAATGGTGGGAGAAGGAGTGAACCTTGTTGTACCTTCATCACCGACATCGTCCTCGGCTACTTCTATCGCACGCTCAACCGCCTTAGCCGTATAATCTCACCCACATCGATGAGGCGAACCTCCTAGATGTCCATATCAACGATAGTCGTTGATTAATACCTCTTTAAACAGGAAATTTGTCTGCCTCAATGCATTTTGGAAACCTTTCACTGTTTCGAGATCACATGGTGGCGTTGGTTCGATATCTCGACCTCAACCTCTTTCAGGACAACATCCTTTTACCCTAGGTCATCTTTGGCCTTCTTTAATTTCTTCTCAACATCCATGCACCGAGACTTATAGGCCTTGAACTTCTTAATTTCCTCCTCCAACCTCTACTTCTCCTTAGCCCATTCGGCCCTCTCCTCGTTCGCTTTCTTCTGAGCAGCAACAGGCTCCTCCATAACTTTCTTCCCTTTCTCCTTGTCAGCTAGTTTATTGTACAACAAAGAAGTCACACTCTGGCTCATCACCAGGGTGCGTGCCTGGAACTCAAGCAAGGCCTTCATGAAAAGGTGGGGATTAGTTGTGTCTACCATCTCATGTTCCTCCTTCGTCATATACAGATTAATACTTTTTCTCAAACGTAGGGTGGGATCCCCTAGAGCTCCAGGCTCAGAAGATACCCCGATAGACAGGCCTATATACCACTCTTAAACAACCTCATGATTTGACTCCTATCTCTTCCCTTCCCTATCTGCTTGGCAGGAGCCAACCTCTTCGCGACAATGTCTAGCTTGTGAGTCTCTACTACTGGCTTGGTCAATTTGGGGACCCCAAATTTGCCTTCCTTTCGAGCAGCCTTTGACATCTGCTGTCTTAACTTAGCAAAAATGTCCTCTTCCTCCCCACCTTGGTAGCATACTAGGCCTTGAAACTTTCCTAAACAAGACTACTTTAGATTAGATAAATTACACAAGGAACAGAGAAAAGGCAGACTCACCACATACATCTTTTGCGGGCCTTGGTGAAAGATAACATTTAACAATGCTAGAGTCGAGATCTTCTTCAGTAGCTGCTCCAGTATTTCTACTATCTTCCTACTTTCCACGAATAATGAGCTCTTGGGCACTTTGTTCTTACACGTATACGGGTCGATCGTCCAATAGAAAAGAAACTTTGGTCGACCACTGTCATCACAAAAATAAGACTCCCCAGCCTCGATCATTGTCACTTTGAAGAAACTATCCTTAAATTTCTTGAAAGATTGGCGATACCCGTCAAATAGGCACAAATTCAGCCTCGCTATCAGCGAAAACCATTTCACTAAACCCTTAGGCCAAGTAATGTAAAAGTATACGACACTCGCTTGGGTAGGGGACAAGTACAAGGCTTGACATATAAGCTGAAATGCTTATAACCCACCCCAACTGTTAGGATGAAACTGCGTGTAGCAACATTCAGAAGACGAAGCACACCCATAATGAACTCATCAAAAGGAAGGCAAACGTGCAAGCGCAAGAACAAGGATAAGCACACATAAAAAAAACTCGTCATTGTCCCCCTCACAACCATGACACACGTTGTCCACGAGACTAACGTTCTTAGGGAGACAATATCTCGACTCACCACCCAATCAAATATATATATTTACTATTTAGCCAGGATGTCAACAACTTTGACCAACGAAATTTAGATGAAGCTCCTTCAGCCTCTTCATGAACCCAGTCGTACCTGGACCTTGGTAGGAGAGAACACTCCGCAAGCTCTTCCATGGGAGTCTCCCTGTAACATCCCGGTAGGATTTTACTTAAAATAAATAATTATACAAGGCAGAAATAGATACCTCATTTATTAAATAATCCATTTCCCAAAAACTGTTGAAAGTCAAAACATTCTAAATTTAACCTTTACACTTTAAAATTAATATCCAAAGCCATAAAAACTGTAATCAAATTACATGGAAATTTAAACAAAAATAGTTATAAAATCCCCTCGTACTCTGAGCCCACTCTCCGCCACTAAGCGTCTCCTGGCTCACTTGAAACATCATCTGCTCCCGGATAATAAATTACCTGGTCATCACCACACACAGACAGATAGGGTGAGCTATGCACATAAACATAAATAAATATGAAATAATCCCCAGCCCATTCATAAATATTTATTTATTTACAAAATACCCACTTTCCCACACTCATAACCAATATGAGTTCACGCATGTACTCCAAATCTAGGATTTCATGTCCTTCCACGACCCTCCTCGCTTGTGGTCCAACCTACAAGCCTATCCCGCTTGTAGTCCTACTTTACGGACTCTCACGCCCGTTCATCCGAACTCCTCGCTCGGACCCGAACACGCATACCTGCCTTTCCTACTATGGACTCCCTCGCCCATAGCATTGCCAAGTTGAGCATGAAATGAACTCCCTCGCTCATTCATCCCAACAAGAGTACCTCCGGTGAACTAAATAGTTCACGTTCCGCATGCGGTCCACCCATCACGAACTCCTCGCTCGTGACTCATTCCAAACACATCCCAAAAATCCTATGGCCTTAGTCCTTCAAGTCCAAACACCACAAACACATGCATATAACTTCCTATACTTAGGAAAGAGTAGACAATCCAGCTCACCAAGCACACACAAACATAGAATTTGCAGCATTCTCGCTTAAGCCAGGGACCTTCGCCCAGGCTAGATCATCAGCCTCGCTCAAGCTAACTCGCCTCGCCTGAGCGAGCGGGAAAACAATGGCTGCACCACATTAGCTTGCTGAGGCGAGTCCGGCTCACCTGAGCGAGTCATACATTCGCTCACGAACACACAGACCTCGCCTGAACGAGGATTCGACGCAAACTACATCAGACCACATCGCGACCTCGCTTAGGCGAGTCATTCTCGCCTGAGCGAGACTATCTGTCACTCAAAAACCAAAATCCCTCGCTTAGATGAGAAGTCGCGCTTAAACACGTACAGGTCTTACCGCGACCTCGCTTAGGCGAGCCCACCTCGCCTGAGCGAGAGATCGAGTCGCTCAATCCTGATACTAGTCGCCTGAGCGACAAGCGTGAATCAAAACCAAGGACGAGGTTCTGCAACTCTCATACAGAAACAACCAAAAATTCCTGCCAATAACCAATTTAACTAGTACCATTCAATATACATCAACTATCATACGTTATAAACAAGTTTTCATCCCAATTGAATACTAAAACATAGAACTTAACCCAAAATAACAATTCTGTACCAAAACCCTCACCCCCGAATCACATGAGACATAAAAAGGCTTTGTACCCACATCGAACCATCCACATTTTCAATCATATCATACATACTACGAAAATCACATTATGTAGGATTCAATTGAGAATAACAATATTCCTAAATCATAGCACACATTAGTAAATTCACATGCACAAGGACAGCTCCCCTAACCTGAAATTCTTGATTAAAATTGGGAAGGATGAAGGTTCCTTGGTTCACCAATGCTTTTGCTTTAGCCCCTTGCACACCCAAAACACTCCTCTCACTCCCTAATTTCGTTCTCCTCTAAAAACCAGTTCACAACACTGCCAAAACCCTTTCTTCTCCCTTAAAATAGCCTTTTATATGTGTCTTAATTATGGGCTTAAGTGCTAAAACTAAAAATGAGACTAATGGTGCTTTTAATTTCCAATTAAGGATAATTACTTAGTGGTTTAATACTGTTTTTCCAGCCCTTTGGCTGCTCCTCATTCTAGTTTTACCTTTGCCCTTTCACCTTCAAATAACACACAAAAGGCATACATAGGACTTGAACCCAAGTCCTTTCACACAATCAAAGTACTGTCAACCATTTAAACTAGTACTTTTCCATATCATACCAATTAACATTTAATGTCATAAAAGTCCCCTTCTCCCGCATTTATTAATTAATTAATTATTTAATTAATTAATTTTCACGGGTCTTACACTCCCTATTGTAACACCCCAATTTTGAGATGTCAAGGAACGTTAGAAAACTTTTGCGTTTAGCAGAAAAGGATCATCATTGAAACCGCCACTTTTGCGTTCAAACTACCACTTTGTCTAAAAATTCAAATAATAATTACAAACAAAAGAAAATTACATAGTTTTTTAGTATCTGATTTAAAACAACTAAATAACTTATAAAAACTCCCAAGTCCACCCCAGCCTCTCGTCAATCTACTCCATTCCAAAATTATCTGCAATATCATCTGCTCCCTTATAAAACACACATTATACGATCATCGTGTAACATCTTGTCAGGATATTACGAAGTTTAAATAATAAATAAAGAATTATTGCATCAGCTTCATTTATAAATGCATTATTTCGAAATAGTCTAAATGCATTACTTCCAATAATAATCCAAAATCCATAAATTATAAAACTGGAAATAGTCTAAAAGCATCTTATAAGCGTTTACAAATTATTTCAAAATCGTAAAATAATAAAACTCCCAAGCTATCCCCACTCCGGGACTAAGCCTCACCAGATCCACCTACAACAACATCATCTGCTCACGTGTATCGTGCACACGATCATCGCCAAACACAAGCAGATAGGGTGAGCTTAACAAAATAAACTTTTATATATATATATATATATATATATATATATATATATATATATATATATATATATATATATATACACACACATATACAAACACTTATATATTTATATCATACCATCACACCATAGGGATTTCCTCTATTGATTCCATATCACATGGCCACAACCATGTTATTCGTGTTCTACATCTTCTAGTGAGTACCTCAAGATGACTTGCTGCCATACCTATCGACCACAACCGATAGAGCACATGCGAGAAACCATTGTTACGGATCATACACCGTAACGCCGGGTGGAGTTCCCAAATACGAACATAGTTTGCAACATCCCAAGACTACCAAACTCGTTAGCTAACTACTGAAGAGGGCAATCTGTCTGGACCCATCCGTACTGGTCACAACCAAAACACTCACATCGACAACACTCACCAACCCGAGCTCAACTCAAGGGTTCCTCGTGTTCATTCGCCATCCCGAGCTCAACTCGAAGGATGTCATTCGGAGCTCAACTCGAGGAATGCCACGTGCTTAACCCCTATCCTAAGCTCAACTCAAGGGATACGTTCCGAGCTCAACTCAAGGAACACTAGCAATTCCTACATTTAAAGCATCACTAAAGATTATAGATCACTCACCCAACGATAGCAATCCAATACTGCTGCAGCAAGGATCGCCTGGCACGGGTCACGTAGCGCCATGCACTACCACTGCAGACCGCCTGGCGGGGGACACGTACTACCAGGCGCGTAGCACCTTAGATCTATCAACACTGCGGATATCGCTTGGCGGGACTGCCCTCACCGCTAGGTGCACGCGTTCTAGGAGCCCACTGTTTTCGTCTCTATCGCCTGACAGATCCCGCTCTGCCGCCAGGTGCTGCATTAGTACTTTCGCAGTATTGGTTTTGGTCAGGTTCAAGCACACGTCGCACATTCCACTCACACTTGCCCTCATTCCAGTGTACTCCCAACTAGTGCATTGTATTCATATATAGGTATGGATATTTACAACTCTCACCATGTCTCGACAACAACTTACCATAAGATTATTCCCTTCCCAAGAGACTCTGAAAACTATTAGGTATCATCCATGTTTTCCCCAAACCAATACCTATATGCATACTATTATGATCCTAGCACACTTGAATCTTTCATGAAATAACTTACTCACCATGCTACTAATTACCATTCAATCAAATTCTTTATACACACCTACAATCCACCTACGTATAAGGTAAAATTGGAAACATCACTACCTTACTATGATCACTCTACACCAGCCCCTACACCAGCTCTTTTTCATTTAATTATATCTCCTACTGCACCATCTCAACTTGTTCTTCCCTTTAGGAGTAATAAAGATTAAACTCCTAATATACAGGTGTCATTACTAAAGACTTATATCGAACTATCATCTCCAACCCCCGCATCTATCAAGAACTTGATTCACCAAAAACTAAATGTCCAATATTCAAAAAATCATCTCAGCACCTCGTAGCCACGCAGAGTCACTGCCTCTGCGCTGACGCCTAGCGACAAGCCCCATGCCTCCAAGCGATGCATCAGTTATGGGAAACCTAGATTCTTGACCTGCACCTACGAGACGCCTAACTCCAATTTTTGCCTTCTTGCATCTTTTCCCCAATTCTCACGCAACTCACTTTGCATCTCTTCTCTCACCCAATTTAGCTCCTGGATGGCACTCGATCTCACATTTCTCTCTGATTTTTCTCACCCTAATGTGCAGTACAAGCATAGGCCAAGCAAACCCTTTTTCTCACCTTCAATTTGCCTTTTAGTTAGGTCTTAATGGGGGTTAATTAGCCAAAAACGAAAATTGGGTTTAATGCTTATGATAATTGTCATTCAAGGCCATTATGGAGTTGTTTTTTAGCCCCTTTGGCTGCCTTCACGCAGCTGCTGCTAGGGTTTCTACCCCTTCTCCTCTTTGCCAAAAACAAGTTTTGCAAAAAGAAAGCTTAATTTGGGTTCACTAAGGCTTAAGCCCATACCCATGCCAATTCAATGAATAACCATTCAACCAATTCATGTTTCATGTTAACTAATATAATTCAATGATTATATTATCCCTCAACATGATCAACATATATTTAAAATAATAACAAATAAATAACACATAAATGACATACATAGGATTTGAAACCAAGTTCTCTCACACAAACAACTACTCTCAACCACTTGAGCTAGTACTTTTCCACGTCATACAAGTTAGAATTTAATGCCATAAAGGCTCCCACTACCCGCATTTATTAATTAATTATTTATTTAGTTAATTAAATTCCACGGGTCTTACACATCGCACATACAACAAACACACAAACAAACAAATAGGGGTAAGCTAATCATAAACAATGATATATAAAAGAACTTCATAAATAAAACACGACAAATAATACTCAACATCTCATTCAAGTAAAACTTAAACATTATGATCACAATCAATCTTTGGTTTGAACACACAACCCCCAAAATCCAAATAATCATACCAAACCAAACATAGCATCACATTCATCTAAAATCTTCAAACATAATGATCATAATCAAGCTTTGGTTTTTCGTGGCCTCTCACCCCACAACAACATCTAGTTTCCTAGAACATATGGTTTGATGTGTCCCACTATCGCAACCAGACTGTCTCCCTTATTCCTCAAGGAATTATGAGTAAGAACGTCGATACATCGTACATCGGGCACTATACTTGCAACGAGCCAAAATAAGGTGAAACATCTTTCCCCTCCCCATTGCTTCACACAGACGAGAGGGTACAACACTCGAACCAATCCTCAACCACTGCTTCACACAGGCGAAGAGGACCCCTTTCTACTGCTTCACACAGGCGAAAGAGTCTTCATTGGGTTCCTAGGTACGGAAAACCTCACACAACATTTAATTCCACCAAAAGCTTTCAAGCAAGGCAAAACACTCCCAACATTCAATACATGTGAATTTCATATTGCCAATAAAGTCACTCACCACCACATCATGCATGGAAAATAAAGTTCCATCAAAGCCTATCAACTTACCAAACAATATATTCAAGCAATGAACTCAACGAATGACATTCATTCAAACACAATATAACATCACACTCAAGTAATTATCCTCAAACCACCACTTATACTCCCTATCATGCAATGAAAACCAAGACAACAACATTCAACACAACTAACTTTCATTATATTCAGAAATAAGGTCTCAGGTTGAAAAACAAGTTTTACTTTGTATATGATGTATATAATAAAATATGGCATTCAATAATGATACTTCCAAATATGCCACAAAATTTAGTAAACAACTTGGGTTACTCAGAAAACATTCTACTTCCATGATATTTTCATAATTCCACCTCTCATTTCAAGAGTAATTTTATCTATTAAAGATACCATACATGTTATTATTATATAAAAGATAGTAATTAAAAAGTAACAAAGCTATTTTTAACATCTCCAAAACAAAAGCTTCTCGGCAATATTGACCTTAATGGATTAAGGGAATGAATGATCGCCTTTAATGGTGATTATGGCACATCATTCATATGGCTCCAAAATTATAAATATCACTAATTTTAAATAGAATATTCTTTTATCAAATATTGTCGGTCAATAACATTATAATCTTTTGATTACCCTAAAAAAATATTGATTATGTTGTAATAAAATTTCAGAATACAAAAGACGTATGATAACTGGGACATAAATTCCTAAATAATACCAGCAAGAACCATATTTATAACTCTTCAACAAGATAGAAAATAAAAATAAGCCACCCTACGAATTATTCAAAACAAAATGCGCACAAGCACCTTGACAATCAGAAGTTCCGCATTATAAATATACTAGATAAATTGATTAGATAGCTCATATGTAATGCAGAAACTAATAGTTCAATGGCAGACACAACTGATTTTATCTTTGAAGATAATACAAATTAAGTGCAGTAAGCAGTATCAGAATTAAGTTTTCTCTAACAAAACTATAAATATATACTACTTATGTTTCATGAACAACATGGCTAACCGTAGTATTAAAATAACTTAATAATAGAACTTTTGAATTGTACTATTGACATCATGAATTAGCATTTCATGTGTGTAACCAAACTATCAACAATAACCAACTAACAATATGGAGAACCTTCCGAATAATGCACACGCAGAATACGACACTTTCTAGATATTATTCAACCAATAAAGGAATGTCATTCACAAAGCAACAATATCAGCAAGACAACCTCAACCCCGTTTTATTAACACGTGAAGAACCCTTCCCAAAACTCAATAGTGATCATACATCAAGCAAAAAAAATATGAAACACAAAAGGTTGGCTTCCCCTACCTCTAGTAATAACCTTCATCTTTCGTTTCCTAATTCCAACCCTTTGCGTCTTCCTCTTGGATTCCTCATCTCACCCTCTTCTCTCCCGTGCAACATATCTCTTCCAAACCCTCATCTAGATTTTGTAGGTTTTAAAAGAAAACCCTACTCCATTTTTTTAGTTTTTATACATGCGTTTTTAAATAATATTTGGCCATTTTTATTTTATGGCAGCAACATACATAATTATAGCACTGTATATAGGCAATAGGGGTTCGAAATCATGCTCCTCCACACTACTGGCACACAGAACAACCATTAAGCTATATGCTATTAAAATTTAAAATAAATAAAACAATAACTTACATCACTCAAATAATAATTATTTCATATTTCATAATTTAATAACCTAATTAAATTAAATAAATCAACAATATTAATCAAGCCATTAATTTTTTTTCCATGTGTTTTCCTTTAGTCTAATTTTTCTCGGGTCTTACACCTGTCATCCCTTATAACCTCAATGTTTACTCCCAAAACCCTAAAAGTTGAATCACTAGACTCCTTCAACAGTCGACTACAAGCCGACTTGGCATGGCCAACATTGGAATTTCTAACTAACATACCTAGTGATCACAAACTCAAAGAGGAAAGACGGGCACTCAAGGAAGCTAAGAGAAATGTAAAAAAGCACTCAAACGCTGTGAGGACAAATGCTTAGACACAAAACTAGCTCAAAACCACAGTAGGGCCCATTAAACACAACACTTCGACTTCTCAATCTTGCCTTAATTCTAGAGAAAGCTATAATACTTGCCAAACCATGTGACATTAGTCAAATCTCTACGCAACCTCTGACTTTTACCTTCTTTGTCGCTTACACTCCACAAGGGTGGGGGCTACAATACCCATAGGGTTGTACGACCAAAGAAACAAATTTTCTTTGCAAAAGCACATTCAAACATAGCCAACAGAGAAGGCTGAGTCCAGAGTACTCATCCCAAGAACGAGGAAGGAGTACTCATCCAAGAACGAGGAAGGGGTACTCGTCCCAAGAATGAGGAAGGGGTACTCGTCCCAAGAGCGAGGAAGGAAGGAGTACTCCTTCAAGAGCAAGGAAAGAGTACTCGTCCTAAGGGCAAGCAAGAGTACTCATCCTAAGAGCGAGGAAGGACTAATCGTCCCAAGGGCAAGCAAGAGTTCTCATCCTAAGAACGAGGAAGGAGTACTTGTCCCAAGAGCGAGGAAGGAGTATCTATCCCAAGAGCAAGCATGAATACTCGTCCCACCATATAATCGTTAGCATATAAATGCATTAAGACTAAGGGGCTGATGGACCATTCGTCCTCGTCCCTTAGGGAACACAACCCATTGAGATGACATGAACAATTAATCAGGTCAAATTAGTTGAACCACCAATAAGGAAAGATAACAATAAGTTAGAAAACTTAATTATCAAGTAATTAGGGTTGCTAAATCAAAGCCCAATCAGGTAAGACCTATAAACTATACTATAAAATGGTACATTTTACGAATTATATTTTTTATGTCACTATTTAGAACTTAGCTTCTAACTAACTTAAGCATTGAAGTATCTTTTGCAGGCCGTCTTGTGTTCTAGGGTTGTAGATTAGATACCCTCGTAGACTAGACTTTAACGACTAGGAAGGTATAACGGAAGACTCTGCAGGATATATATTATTCTTGTAAGAACATTACGTAAATGACAAAACCTGACTTGAGATAGGGTTTAATGACAATATCTACCACTTGATCACTTATAGGAATGTGAGTGATGATTAATGAGCGATCCAGGACTTTTTCCCGCACAAAGAAGATGTCAAGCTTCATGTGTTTGATTCGAGAGTGTAAAACAAGATTCTGACTTAAAGCAACAACCATTTGATTATCACAATAGATTATGAGTGTAACACAATTAATGTTTAGCTCTTTAAGAAGAGACAACCACCATAAGATTTATGATGCAATGATAACAAGATTGAGGTATTCTACCACCACACTTGACCATGCAACCAAACTTTTCTTTTTAGAGCACTAAGAAACTAGATTATTGCCAAAGAATATACAAGTACCGAAAGTGGATATTTTGTCATATCAGATGCCCAATTTGCACACTACAGCAAAAATGACTTTAGGCAACACTAAATTTGTCCACGAATATAAAAGTGTTGCCTAATCATAGTATAGGCAACAATTTTACACAGATGGCTTAAAGTATTCCAATGGAAACGTTTTACAAAATGTGGATACTTTATGACACATTTATTTCCATGTTGCCTTTAAAATGTGTGGGCTATACCATAAAACCGTTGTTTGTAATAAATTTTAAAAAAATAAATTTAATAATTTCGGAAATATAAGTTTTAGCGCCTAAGTATCAGTGTGTTAGTGAAATCAGTGTCTAAGAAAAAATGAAAAGGCTGTTATTCTTCCCCCCACTTTGCTAATTCTTAGTTTCCACTCACTCACTATCCAAATTAAACCTTATTTCCATAAGGACTCCCTCTTCTCGACTCCATCACCACCAATTGCGAAACCCTTCACATCGTCCATCCTCAACCGTATACAATCTCATCGGCCATCGACTTACCACCATGGTCGTCGTGCCATCATCACTTCTCATGGTCGTCGTGCGATTCACCCTCGCCGTGGCGCCGTATCAGTTCACCTTCGTCATTGCGCCGTCGTTAGTTCTCGTCGTCGTTGCGCTATCATCGATTCACCCCCGTTGTCGCGCCGTCATCGGTTCACTTTCGTCGTCGTGTAGTCAACGACGTATCTCTGTTCTCTGGTATGCTCCACTTTCAGATATATTTTCATTTTAGTTTCAAAGAGTTGTTATTTGTTTCTTGCATAGGCTTTTGGAAAATTGTCAAAGAGCTTTGTGATAGGGCTCCGTAGGGTCCTTTGACGAGGATCTTTGGATATCTAATGCTGGAAACAGTAGATAGTAATGAGACTATACTTGTCAGAAGAAAGAGCTGGCTGAAGATGCAAGCCATAAGAGATAGTACCCTTGAGATAATGAAGTGTTCTTGTGACTTCTTTCCAGTGTTTAAGGAGTGGTTGTGACATAAATTGATAAACTTTATTAACATTATAACCAATATAAAATCTAGTTATAATTACATATTGGAATGCATCGACAATAAATATATATAGAGAGGGGTCATCTATATAATCAAAACCATATTTTGAAAGTTTCATACCTCTCGTTGAAAAGGAGTGGGGATTCCTTTTGTTGTTGACTCAAATTTGATAACGTTGTTGTTGACGCAATCAAATTAATTCTACTTATCTATAACAACTTCAGTATTGTTAAGAAAGTAGCCAACAAAATAGAAAGGGTAAAGTAACCCAAAGTCGTCTCCCAACGGAAATGATTTCTAACAAATTAGTTCTTATAAAAACTATACAAAAAGGTTTAATCAAATTAAATAAGGAAAAAAGAAATAAAATTGGAAAAAGATAAAAAGATATAAAACAATGATAAGAAAATAGATTGATTCTACTGCTTTTTCAAAATAGATCCATCATCGGTAATCTAAAGATTATTGCTTAATTAATTATTGATGTATATTTACAAATTAATCAATGTAATTCTCAATTAATTTGTTGGCGTTCTCACTATTAACCAAAGTAAATTCTCAATCAAAAGCAAGAACTTTGTAAATTAATCATAGTAAATTTAACCAAAGTACATTCTCAATTAAATATTACTATCCTTAATAATGTCCATTCTTTTACCTCTAAAATCAAGCAAAAAGCTAATTAACCAAAGTACATTCTTGATTAATTCTAGTTATAGTTTTCACCTCTAATCAAAGTACATTCTCAATCATTGGCAAAAACTCATTCAATCACATGAAAGTTTCTAAATTTAATCAAAGTACATTCCCAATTAAAATTAAAAACCCTTGAACTCATGTGATCAACATGCATGTAGATTAAAACATCTCACTAATTAGCTACAATGTAAAAATCATTACTTTTACTTTATTAAAAGGCAAATGACATAGATGAAAATAAATCACAACAAAAATCAAAAGAACAAATAAATTTATTTCATTATAACCTCATAATCCATAATGAAATACCAATGTAATCAACCTAAGAAGCTTAACACTCCATGAAATTAAAATAAAAGAAATATAGAAGAAGAAAGGATAGAGAAAGAAATTAGGCCCCCCTAAGGGTTCCTAAATTTCGCAGTGCCAAGCTTGTTTTTTCTGCTTTCCTTTAGTCTCTTTATATAGGCCTTGATTGGACTTGAATCTTATATTTTCTGTTGCTGAAATCTTTTATCTTTTGATATAATAGCTCTCAAATAATTAACAAATTTTATCAGTTTCTAAAATATTTGGAAGATTTTATTTGTTGATAATTTGAGATATAACAAAGATAATTAGTTAAAAATCTTTAATTAATTATTCAGCTAATTATTTTTTGTCCAATTTCCAATTTTGCCCCTCTTGTTTGATCATTTGACTCACTTTGACCACAATTTGTCCAGAGTTGACTACTTTGACCAAGTTTGACCAGATTTGAAAGTGGTGGATTGATGACATGGCATGATTTTGGCTTGATTTTGTAACTCTGAACAATTCAATTTCACACCTTTAATGAACTAAATTTAATTTCAAATGCATCAACAAACGTTAGAATATCTAAGAATATTTTATGCAACTAATATCACTTTTTAAGACATTTTTATCGCACAAGTTCAATAAACCCAATTATCAGAATTTTCAATTAATACATTCTTTTAAGCACAAAAATTCAATTAAATATCCATAATTAAGCATTAAATGAGGGCATAAATATGAACTCATCACTGACATTCCAACTTTGTCAAGAAAATCATGAATGTATTTGGATTGAGAAAGAAAAAGAGATTCAATTCCTAAAAAATAGTCTAGAGCACTAAGATATTTGAGATCAAAGGTAAAATTCAACTTAGATATGACATATTGCAGCAACAAATTAGACAATTAGTGAAAATTAGGTCATCCACATAGATGAGAACATAAAGATAATGTTCAATAATGTGAAGAGTTAATAAAGATGGATCACATTTGTTGTGAACAAACCCAAAACCAATAAAAATAGAAGTGAGTCTTTCTTACCATGCTCTCGTGCATGTTTGAATCCATGTATAGACCTTTGAAGTTTACAAACCATAGTAGAATCGGTAGATTCAAAGTCTGAAGGTTGAGCCATGTAGACATCTTCATGGAGAATGCCATTTAAGAAACCATTATTTACATCAATCTACTTAATGGACCAGTTGTTGGTAAAAGCAAAGGTGAGAACCAAGCGAATAGTAATCGGCTTTACAACAGGAGAAAAGTTCTCAAAATAATCACACCTAAATTTATGATGAAACCCTTTTTCAACTAAATGAGCTTTGTACTTATTAATTGTGCCATCTAGAGTTTCTTTAATACGAAAGACCTATTTACAACCTATTATAGTCCACCTATTCAACTTGCATTACTTGGCGCCAAGAAGGAGAAATTAAAGATTGCTTCACAATGTTCGATTCTACAATAGTGAGAAGGTAGGTAGGAAAACGACATAGTTTGATAATACTTGATTTTGAATGTGTTTGCATAGGATGAGTATGCTTGGGAGAGGAAGAAACACTAAGGTCCAAAGGAACAAATTGACTAAATGGATTAGAAGCAGTGCGAAGCTAGACACATCACAAGGTTCATGTTAAGTGGTAGGTGTAACATCCCGTCAGGATATTACGGATTTAAAAATAATATAAAGAAGTAAATTAATAACACAGTCTTTAATAATACCTCATTTTCCCAAAACGCGGGAAAATTTAAATTTTATTAAATAAGTAAACAATGTTCGTAACCATTAGTCACCAAAACCAACATCAAATGTTATAATAGCACCCATCAGGGTTTACAACTGATCTCAAAACCAAAGAAAATAAAACATAAGATTTCCCCGAATCTATCCCTCTCCGCGACTAAGCTTCATCTGAGCCACCTGCACCAACAACATCTGCTCCCGTGTACCACGTACACGATCATCGCCAAACACACGTAGATAGGGTGAGCTTAACAGATAAAACATATATAATTTTACAGATATATATATACATATACACAAATCACTATGAATAACATAAACATTCCACATTGTTCCCTCTTTTAATTCATGCCACCTGACCCCAATCAGATTATTCGTGTTCTACATCTTCTAGTGAATACTTCGAGATGCCTTGCTGCCATACCTATCGGCCACAACCGATAGAGCACGTGCGGGTACCATTGCTACGGATCATACACCGTAATGCTAGGTGGAGTTCCCAAATGCGAACATAATTCGCAACGTCCCAAAACTACCAAACTCGTCAGCCAACCACTAAGGAAGGCATTCTATTTGGACCCATCCGTATTGGCCACAACCAGCACACTCACACCGCCAACACTCGCCAACCCGAGCCACAACTCAAGAATTCCTCGTGTTCATCCCCCATCCCGAGCCACAACTGAAGGGATGCTATTCCGAACCACAACTCAAGGAATACCACATGCTTAACCCCTATCCCGAGCCACAACTCAAGGGATACGTTTCGAGCCACAACTCAAGGAACACCAGCAATCCCACCTTTAAAGCACCACTTGAAGCCTTGTAGATCACACATATGTAATCAAAATTCCAAGCTGCAGCAGTACAAATCGCCTGGCGGGGGACACGTGTCGCTAGGCGCTGCCAACTACTAGACTACTTGGCGGGTGTCGCGTATCGCCAAGTGCCTAGCGCCTTATAATCAGCGTCACTGTAGGTACCGCGTGGCGGAAAGGCCCTCATCGCTAGGCGCCCGCCATTCAGTTGCCCTATGTTGATAGGCTATCGCCCGACGAACCCACTCGCACCGCCAGGCGCTTGCGGTCCAGTGCTCTCTGTTTTCATTACTTTCGCCAGGCGTTGTATCAGTACAGCAGTCTCTTCTGGTTTATGTTCTCTATCTCAGATTTTTCTCAATACTAATAGGTTTCTGGTACAAAATGTAAAACTTACCATATAATCATAATATATCATTTCTTAAGAATTCAGCCAACAACAATGTACTCTAACCATTTATGTTCCCAATTCCAACAATCCCTATTCTAGAACTTTATTATGAGCAGTACTAGAAACCCAAGCTAACCAAGTTGCTAATACCAATTCAAATATTTTATTTATTACTCCAAGCAATAACAGTTCTCAGATTAATAGCTTGCTCTCATTTTACCATGTTCAAGGTTTCATACTTGCTAAAATCAACGCATAATCCCGTGCCCTATCTTATTTAATTCTTACACTCTCTATTGCAATTAACTCAACTCCACCACAATCCAATACGACCTGATCTAAACCAGATTTAAGCCTTCCCCAGGATGCTGACAATTCTTGTGTTCTTATATTCACAAAAAAACCTACCCAATATACTCGATCACAATTAAAGTAGAAAACAGCTCATGACCTATTAATTTTCCGACCCCAATTTCATCGTACTGAACTAATTCTTTCCAGAACAACTACCCAGACCCTCAACATTTGTTTCATCAGTCCTGTTTATAACAACTGCATCGGCGCCTGGCGGCAAGCCCCGTGCCACCAGGTGGTGCATACCATCTGGGCATTTCCAGATCCTTTCCCAACACCCCTAACTCCACCATTCTTCCTTCTTTGCGAATCTCCATCAGTCCCCGCTCAGATTCAATCACAATCAGAATACCTCAGACTCAATCATATCGATCAATTAATCCCACTACAATTTTTCCCAATATCCAATTTTGAATCATAACTAAGGATATCCCAACATTCAACCCTAGAGTTCATGTACACCGTTCCATCAATTTACGACTTCAATTACACTACAAATCAATAAAAACACATGCTATATCATCCCCTAACATTTACCATTTAATTTTCATCCAATCATACTCACCCCTGAACCCAAAATTTACCAAAATCGATAAAAGTCAGTTCGCGTTGCCTGAAGGTTGTTCATCACCGCCAGGTAGTTCATAATAAAAATCCAGAACTGGTGAATTTAACATGTGTCGCTTGGCGGTCAGGTATGTACGGCCAGGCGGTTCCTTCCCAGGAACCCAGAATAAGCTTACACTGCATGTGCCGCCTGGCGACTATGAACAGCCCGCCAGACGGTTTCTAGAAAATTTCCAAAAACTCTGAATTTCAATGCAACAGTGAAGACCCAAGAACACACATACTTTCAATCATACAATTATGCATAAAACTATAGAAGACGTGGTTCAACTCCCCTAACCTGGATCCTTTTGCTTATAATTGGTTTGCTTGAGATACTCCAATGATCACCAACGTCTCCCCCTTCTTGGTGTGCTCTCACTTTAATTCCAGAACCTCACTCAAACCTCACCAATCTCTCTGATTTTCGTGCTCTAATTCAGGTTGCTATTTCAGCTTGTCAAAACCGTCACTATGACCACATTTTACCCTTTTAAACTTGGCTTTTAGTAGAGTTTGAATTACCCAAAACGAAATTTACATAATGATAATGTTAATTACCATTTATTTGGCCTTTATGATATGTTTTTCAGCTACCCACGGCTACCCCTTAATCATCTAGGGTTTTCCCCCCAACCTTTCATATTCAATTCAAAGCCAAAATACAAAAAATAAAGGTTTTAGTTTGGGATGTCCAAGGTTTGAATCCATGACCACTCAATCACAATTCAAGAGCACAACCAATTCAACTAATCATATTTCATGCTTAACAAATCCCATTCAGACATCATATCATTCCAGAACATGATTACATAGATTTAAATAATAAAAACAATAACACAAAAGTTAGCATACATAGGACTCGAACCCAAGTCCTCTCACACAATCAAAGTACTCTCAACCACTTGAGCTAGTACTTTTGCACGTCAGGCCAACCATAATTTAATGTCATAAATGATTTGCCCACCCGCATTTATTAATTAATTATTTATTTAATTAATTAAATTCCACGGGTCTTATAGTAGGAAATTGAGAATTGGAGTCACAAGTTGGGTAAGACTCACTTGGAAGAGTAAAAATAGGGGATTCTTGAGTAGCATGCCAAGAGGGAGAGTCAACAATAAAGGGTATAGTTCCAAGAGGAATAATTCAAAAATGGGAAGTGGGTAGTAAGGGAGGTTGTATTGAAGTAGCATATGGAAAAGTGTTTTCATTAAAAACAACATCTTTGGAGATAAAGACTTTGCCATTGAAGTCAAGACACTTATAACCTTTGTGACAAGAGGAGTAACCCAAGAATGTACAAGAAGTATAAAACGAAACTGCAATTTATTTGTTATTATAGGGCCAAATGTGAGGAAAATAAGCATAACCAAAAGTTTTGAAAAAGTTACAATTGATTTCTTTGTGATTGAGGGTAGAATATTGGACAACATTGTTAGTTTTGAAATGGTTGAAATGCCAAGAAGGGGGGTTGAATTGGCTAGTGAAAAATGTAGGTTATTTTTAAAAGCTAAAAACCACCTTTAATTGAATCAATTCGATCACCAAGTTAGGATGCAAAAACCACTGGATAGTATACTTTCAATCGATTAAAAACAAAGTTAATCGATTGATTTTACTAAAATAGTACTGATATAATCCACCAATTGAAATAGAAAAATAGTCGATTGAAATACTGGGAAAAATGCAGAAATGCAAATTCGAGATTTGAACCAAGAACAATGCACAAGAATGATCAAGACAGGTTCAAATTGATTATGCAAACATGCTCAATGTTGCAGATGCCATCATAACACACAAGAATATGAAAAAGATGATTTAAACTCAAGTTCTTTAAACTTTAAATGATTATGCAAGAGAGAAGGGTTAGAGAAAAGATTGGATCACAAGATTTTTATACTAGTTCACTCAAACCTAAGCTACATCCAGTTTGTCAAGGCAACCCAAGCTTGAATTTGCACTATTTCAAAAGATTTACAAAGTTTCCACCCTTACACTTTCAAAATAAGCAAAAACCACACACAAGACTCTTGAATCACACAAGAATCACACAACACAATAAGAACCCCTTGCATACTTGGAAAACCACCAGGCACACACACAAAGCTTGAGAAAGATCAAACCTCAGTGGTAGCACAACCCTGCCTACCACAAACCACCTTCTCCAAGCTTCAAACACAAGCCAAAAGCTCCAATAATTGATCCAAGATCAATTTTCAACACCTGCAGTCTGAATGATCACGAAAGAGATAGATTTCCCAAGTTTCCAAAATAGTTTCGCGCTAAAAAATGATCAAGTTACCTTTCTTTCAAAAATCACAGCACTTATAGTCAAACTATTATGAAATTTAACAGGTTGATTTCCAAATCAATTGGTTGAATTCACTTGACTTAAGTGAAATCAGTCGATTAAAAAATAAATCAATTGATTGAATAAGTCACAGTTTAAGACTACTGCAACCAACCTTTTAACTTGTTGAAAAACCATTGAATAGATTAAAAGAGACATTTTAACCTGTTCAAAAACCATTCAACAGATTAAAAAATCCAACAAAGACCAAATACATCAAATTAATGCTACAAGGTCTACAATGTAAATTACAAACATCAAATACACTTTCTTAATGATTTATCCATAGAGCACACGTTCCAGACTTGATCAACATGAATACCATCAAATCACCTTATCCTCATCAATGTAGGCTTGATTCCAATGGTAATGACCTCTAAGTAGTTCAAAAAGCTTCATCAAATCTTCATGAGACACACCACCTAATAAAGATTAACTTGGATTTTTCTCTCTTGGGTTATTTGTAGTTTGATAGTCACTTAGAATAAGATAAAGGCAATGAATGTTGCTAAGTTTAAAAAGTGCACTTACGATCAATATAACCTCTTACTATCAATTGTTTCATGTAATAGTCAAAACTATGTTTTAATCTTCTTCTACTAAATAAATAATGATAATAGAGTAATTTGCAGTGTTTAGAGGATAGAAAGTAATTAAAGGAAAAACAAGAAAGAATCAACAGATCAATAACAAGGTTCAATTTGAAGTAATAAACTTTAACTTACATAAGTTTCTCTTTCCTCTAAAGTTTGTTATTACTTCAATTGAACCTCATTATTATTTTTAGGCTTAATTACTCCATTGGTCCTTGTTTTTGTCAAGAAGTGTCAAGTTAGTCCTTTAGTTTTTTTTGTCTCAATTTGGTCCTATTTTTTTAACCGGATTCAAGTTGGTGCTGATTTTTTTAAAAGTGATTCAATTTGGCCCTTACCGTTAGTTTTTCGCAAACGATGTTAAACTTAGTGCCACATGTCAATTTTTGGTTTTCTTTTCATTAAACATGGATGAGTTCTTTATAGTTTCTCAATCAAAAAGTGCAAAAGACATGTGTGATGTACTTGAAGTCACACATGAGGGAACAAATTATGTGAAGAGAGCAAGGAAGCACGCTTTGATACAAGAATATGAGTTGCTCAAGATGTAACGAGGAGAATCAATTGTTGAAGTGCAAAAGAAATTCACACATATTGTCAATCAACTTATAGGCTTGGGAAAATAGTTTGATAAAAAAGGCTAAACATCAAAGTGCTAAAGTGTCTTGATATAAGTTTGCAACCCAAGGTAACTGCCATCTCAGAATCAAGGGATCTATCCATTATGACCACAACTGCATTGTTTGGTAAGCTAAGGGAGCATGAAATTAAGATGCGAAGGCTACATGAGCAAGACTCATGTAAGAAAAAGGTGAAGAACATAGCCTTGAATTCTAGCACTAAAAAGAGTGATGAACTCAAGGAAGAGTTGGCTAAATTAAATGACAATGAGAACTTGAATATACTAGTTAAAAGGTTTGGGAAGTATCTTAACAGGAAAGGTAACAAAGGTGATAAAAAAAAGGTACAACTCTAAACAAAATGATTCAAATAACACTCCTATTTTCTCTTATTATAATTATGGCAAACAAGGACATATCAAAATTGAATGTCCAAATATTAACAAGGAAAAAAAGAAGGTTGTTGACAAAAAAAGGAGAAGAAGTCCATGGAAAGACGTGCCTACATAGCTTAGAAAGCTAATGATGATTCAAAAAGTAGTTCATCACAAGATAATGAATAAGCAAACTTGTGTCTCATGGCTAGATATGAATTATCATCACCAAGCCAAGTAAGTTCTTTGTCATTAAAACACAAGAATGACTATAATCAATTGTTGCATGACTTTGAAGAATTGCGTAGTGAAGCTAACAGAATTGTTGTGTTAAGTAATCAATTGTGGCAAGGGTTATAAAGTAGTGGTTGAACCTAGTCATTATCTTATCTTTGATGTATGTGGTAGCTTTGTTTGATATGCATCTTGCATCAAAGAGCATACAATGTTTTCTCACAAAAGAGGATGACACATGGTTATGGCATAAAAGGCTTTGTCACATTCATATGCAGCATTTGAATCGATTAAGTAGAAAACAACTAGTTCAAGGTTTACCAAAACTTAAGTTTGGGAAGGATAAAGTGTGTGAAGCATGCCAAAAGGAAAAACAAACCAAGGTCTCTTTTAAACCTAAAAATTGTTTCAACTGAAAGGCCTTTGGAATTGCTTCACATGGATCTCTTTGGACCTTCACGAACCATGAATCTTGGTGGAAACTTCTATGCATTGGTTATAGTAGATGACTATCCTATATTCACATGGACATTATGTTTAGCTGCCAAGAAGATAAATTTCATGCTTTTAAGAGGCTTTCCAAGGTTTTGGAAAATGAAAAGAGTTCTAAAATTGTTTCATTAAGAAGTGATTATAGTGGAGCATTTCAAAATGAAAATTTTGAACATTTTTGTAAAAAACATGGCATTAAGCACAACAAAATGGAGTAGTTGAAAGAAAGAATAGATCACTTGAAGAACTTGCTAGGACCATGTTAAATGAAACTTCATTGCCAAAATACTTTTGGGCTGATGTAGTCAACACAACTAGCTATGTTTTAAATTGTGTGTTGATTAGGCTTATTTTAAAGAAAACCTCATATGAGCTTTTCAAAGGTAGAAGGCCTGTTTTGACTCACCTAAAAGTGTTTGGTTGTAAATGCTTCATTTTAAATAATGGGAAAGAACAACTTGGCAAGTTTTATGCTAAAGCGGATGGAAGTTTATTTCTTGGTTATGCTACAAATAGTCATGCATATAGAGTTTATAATAAAAGGTTAATGATTGTCGAAGAGTGTTTGTGTGTAGTGTTTGATGAAACTAACCCAAAACTACAAGATCAAGTGTTAAAGAATAAAAATGATGAAGATATACTCTTGGAGAAGCAATCTATTACAATAAATGAATCAGCTGAAAAGGAACAATAGTCAAATGAAATAGCAGTTTACAACAATTTACCCAAGGAGTGGATTGAACCTAAAGGGCTGTCAAAGGATAACATCGTTGGTGATATTAACCAGGGAGTATCCACTAGACACAAACTTACTTACTATGAACATAGTGCACTTATTTCACAAACTAAACCTAAGAATATGAAAGAGGCTTTAAATGATAGTAATTGGGTTATTGTTATGTAATATGAATTAAATCAATTGACTAGAAATTATCTATGGTCTCTAGTAGTAAGAGTGATGAAATGAATATAATTTGTACTAAATGGATGTTTAGAAATAAAATGGATAGAGCTAAGTTACTGGCTAAAGAATATAATCAAGAGGAAGGCATTGATTTTGATGAAACATATACACATGTGGCTAGGGTAGAAGCTGTGAGATTACTATTAGCATATGCTTACATGTGTAACTTTAAAATTTCTCAAATGGATGTGAAAAGTGCATTCTTGAATGGTTTCTTAAATGAAGAAGTGCATGTATCACAACCTCTTGACTTTGAAGATCACTTATATCTTAATCATGTTTTTAAATTGAAAAGGGCATCGTATGGTTTAAAACAAGCATCACGATAGTGGTATGAAAGGCTAAGCAATTTTCTTTTGCCAAAAGGATATGTAAAAAATGTGTATATATACACACACACACACACATATATATATATATATATATATATATATATATATATATGTATATACATATACATATACATATATATAGAACATGTTCAATAAATCATTCATTTGCCCATGCCCATCTTTCGGGTTGATCCTTGGTTGATCACTATGCTATATTAGTGAGAGTAGTGAGGAAATCGAGTTTTGATTAAATCTCTACGCGACAAGAGGTTTATCAAGCATATAGGTTCAGTTTGTAACACCCCTTTCGAGATGCCATGTATAAATTTTTTTTCACATTTAAAACGTGAAGCATAACCTTCGACAACATCCTATTCAATAGGATTTTTTCACAATTATTTTCTTCAAAATAATACTTGATAAAAGATCCCATTCAAAACCTCTTTATTCATCAAACTAGAAAAATTAGTGGCGCCCAACGCCGAAAGCCATCGCTCAACGCCAGACCTCTCGTAAATTCACTCATGGCCAGCATCCGACGACATGCAGATATACCCAAAAATACGAAAAACAGCGTCAAACACATGAGTTTTGGTCCTTTTAAAGGCATACAACATAGAGTAACATTAAAAATCAAACAATCATACACCAAACTTTATAGCATTCCATACCTTGCTTTCCAATCCTCTACTTCCTACAAATAGTCCACCATTACAACTCATCGATTCAACCCAAAATGCTAATCCAACCACTCAATGATACAACACCACGAATTCCCACTACACTTTTATTCTACACTAAAACATTATCATGAAATTCATACCTTTTAATCCAATTTGGCCAACAAAACAATTCTTCGCTCCAATTTATATAAAAGGTAACAATACTCCAACCATATTTCTCATCTTATTTCACCACAAAGTTCAACACAACCAAGTTACCATGGAATTTGATCAACTTACCATCCGTAGGGTTCCTTCTCCATAAAAAAATGATCAATTCAAAGAAGGAAAAAAAATATCATATGACATAATTATTGTCTTTATCACAAAATTGGCAAGACGGCAAATGAACAACTTCATTGCACCATGAACGCACACACATGGAAGAGCAAAATCCATCCTATTACAATTTTCACCCAATTCATCAAGATTAGCCATTCTCAAGGCCACAAGATATCACTTTATGTCATACTCCATCACAAAATAATGTAGAAAATTCAATTTATAACATTTTTGACTAAACCCATGAAGAAAACTACACACCACACATTCAATGCATTCAAGAAACATAAAAAATAAAGTCAGACCAAAGACACGCACAAGTGTAAGGCCTAATTGTTTCTGCCCATCTTATTTTAAAGGCTGCCCAATCTTTTGGGCCTAAATGGGGTTGACCCAATTCAATTTCTGACCTAAGGTACCCCAAAACCCAAACTTGTAACCACTCTTCGTAAAAACAGATTCCACACATCTCTTAGAGCAGCTGCCGTCATCCTCTGCTAGGGTTTGGAGTCGTCATAGCCTAGCAAGCTCAGCCTCATTCTTCCATTCTGCGTAAGTCTCTCCCAACTCAAGCTCTATGTTCATTTCGCCTCTTCATTATGTTCTCAGTTAGAGCTTTCTAGTGAGCTCATTTTGAACTTGTCCTACTGTTTTTAGTTCGTGAAGCTGTTCCTTAAGCTACTGTCCTTCACCGTTCGAGTATCGGAACTCTAGCTAACATTTCCCAGGTACGGGAAGCTAGACTATTCATTTGTGTATGACAAAGTGTGTGGTTTGTTTCATCTGTTGCGTGCATAAGACAATATTGAATGTATATGGAATCGTGTTTGAATGTTTGGTATGGGAGTGTACTGTTTCTAGATTTGCAGATGTCGAACAATAGGAGGAACCTGTTATTTTTGCCCAGGCAAGCTCATCTCGCCTAAGCGAGAATTATAGGTCCTCGACCAGGAGTTCTTCTCGAATACTCGCCTAGGCGAGTGGATTGTGTTTTGAGCGAAAGCCCATCTCGCTCAAGCAAGATGGCCTCGCCTAAGCGAGCCTTCGCGAAACTCCCAGGCCCCTTGACGTAGTCTCGCCTAAGCGAGAGCCTCATGCTTGAGCGAAGGCACTCCCCTCGCCTGAGCGAAGGTCTCTGGCTTGAGCGAGACCCGCTGCAGGTCGCACTGTTTTTCCCTGTTTTGTGCCTGTGAATTTTTTGTGGTATGGTTCACCCTAATTAAAGTATGAGACTTGTAAAAAGCATGGGAATCTGTAGTTATTGAACTGTATGTATGATTTTGGTATGAGATAGGTATGAAACTTAAACGAGATGGTTGGTACTAAAGGGACATGGTTGTGGTGTGATGATACAAATCTGTATTCGTGCTCCAGGAGGAGTGAGCTGGTATTGATTCCGCTGTAGTATACGAATGAGTATGAGTTATAAAGGTTGACCTGAGGTTATATGCATGATGAGTACTCCTTTGATGTTGATTATGATGTAGTTCGTGTTAGTGCGTAATTCCTTGGAGTCTCTAGGTGATACTTTTTCGGGTCATGCTTTAGTGGTCGGGATGTAATTTCATGACCCTTGTTAGTGGGTGTCCATGGTGGTGCCCCATCTGTATAACTGGGTAAGGATTCAAGGGAAGGTTGCATCCTGACACTCTTAGGAGTCAGTTAGTCTCATCTAGGGCAGACTGACTCTTGTGGTGAGGGTAGCAGGAGGCCTGAAATTCTTTAAGGGCTAACCTTGTGCTGAGGGAAAGTGATTCGTTGTAACAGTTGTAACACATAGCTCGGGGGTGAGCAGATGTATCCACCACAAGTGCAAGCATCCGCTTTATCTGACCAGGTTATACGTATCCGGATGAGTCGAGTCGTGTCGTAGTGTATTGCCTGAAAAGTCATAACATGCTTGGTTGATTTGGGTATATGATTTTGTGAAATTATTTCTATTTTAATGGGTGAAATCTTTTGTGCTCTAGCTTACCCTACTTCTATTGTTGTGTTTTCTATTGTGTGGTATTCTCTTGGGCGATGATTCCACTGCATAATCTACATGGGCTGGTTCTTAGTTTCTTTATTGAGCTTTTCTTTAGGGCTAAGGCCCTTGTACTTATTTGTCCTTGGATCTACATACTTTCTTTGTAAACTTTTTATCTTGTTCTCTTTTGGCATCGTGGTGTGCTTGGTTTTGTAGGGGGGTTGGGTTAAGGACCCCAAGACTGCGCTGTTGTACTATTTATGTGTGGCGTTTCTTTTAATTACGTTTATTAATTAAATGGGACGTTACATTTATGGTTTCAGAGCGGTCATTCCTTAGGTCTGTGGACTTGTCGAGCCTCACCAAGTGATTTTCTTGTGCTAGTGAGCTATGGCACCTCATCGTCGGACCTCCCAATCATCTCAAGGAGACGAACCCGATATCGCCGTAGCAATAGAGGCGATGGTAGCTACTATGACGCAGTAGAGCACGACTATGATGCAACAGCATGAGGCATCTATGCAACGACAGGCAACGTCGCTCGAGCAACAACAGTTGGTGATGCAGCAGATGAAGGCTACAAGGGTGGTTGCCAAGGATGTTCATCGGCAGCATATGGAGGCACTTCGCTAGCTAGAGGAGGCAGGACGATCGTACATGCTTTTGGTCCCGAGCCACGACCTGCACACAGGGAGTGGAGTTTGGAAGATTTTCTTAAGCACCACCCAGCAAAGTTTGATGGAAAGACTAGTCCAGATGCTGCGGACCAATGGCTGAAGGACCTGGAGCGCATATGTGATGCAAAGATGTGCCCCGTGGAGAACAGGTTGGCGTTCTTAGTGTATATGCTCACGGGAGAGGCGGAGCATTGGTGGATCAGCACCAAATCCATCCTAGAGGAGAAAGATGAGTCGGTGACATAGGAGGCTTTTAGAGAGAGATTCCTCTCTGAGTACTTTCGAGACAGCATCCGGTACGCCAAGGAGGTAGAATTCCTCTAGTTGACCTAGGGAGGGAAGACCGTGGCAGAGTATGCTGAGAGGTTTAAGCACCTTAGTCGCTTATATACACTGCCACTTGATGAACAATGAAGATGCCGCAAATTTGAGAATGGTCTCTGCGGTGATATCCGTTTGATGGTGGCCCCTTTGTCCATCAAGGACTTTGTCGCTCTGGTAGAGAAGGCCAGGGTGATGGAGAAGATGAAACGTGAGGTAGAAGGTCAGCGCCCACAGCAGCCACAGCCACTTCGGAGGATTGATGGACCATCTGGGTCCAAACCTAGTCATGAGGAGCAGAGGAGACCGTATGACAGACCTCACCATCAGTCTCAGGGGTCTAGGAGCTTCTCTCCTCAGTAGGGTCGGGTGCAGTGTTACATTTGTGGAGGTCCTCACCTGAGGAGTGCTTGCCCACGCATGGAGGGTTACCGCAAATGCAACAACTGTGGCAAGGAGGGCCACTTTGGGAAGGACTGTCCCAACCTTGTTAGGGTAGCAACACGCCCTCCAATTCAGACTCCTCACCAGCACCAGCGGAGAGATAGAGGCAACAGGCCTCAGGTGGCAGGCAGCGTGTATGCCATGACAGGAGCGAAATCCACAGGCAGAGTGTATGCAATGACAGGAGCGGAAGCGGCAGGCTCAGGTAATCTTGTTATGTGTCGATGTATGATTGCGGGTGAATCTTTGTGTGTGTTGTATGATTCTGGAGCGACACACTCCTTTGTGTCAATTGCCTTTGTGGAACGTCTAGGTCTGTCGGTGCGCAAGCTGCAGTGTGAGCTTGTGGTATCTACTCCGGCGTCGGGTCTGGTTAGGACGTCTTCCTTATGTGCTAGGTGCCCAGTGGAAGTCGAGGGACGTAGATACAAAGTAAATCTGATATGCCTACCTCTGCACGAGTTAGAGGTGATCTTAGGGATGGATTGGCTCTCTGCCAATTACATTCTTATAGATTGTTGAGAGAAGAGACTGCTTTTCCCCAACTCAGAGGAGCCCGAGTTGTTAACATCTCAAGGGGTGGTCAAAGAGCTACAAGAAGGTATGCAGTGCTATGTGATCTTCACCCACCTGGAGGTAGAGAGAGGAGAGGCGACGTTAGTCATACCGGTTGTGTAGGATTTTGGGGATGTATTTCCGGAGGAGGTACCAGGGTTGCCTCCCAATAGAGAGGTGGAGTTCTCTATCGATCTTGTACCAGGGACAGGCCCGGTGTCAATGGCCCCATATCGCATGGCTCCGGCAGAGTTAGTGGAACTCAAGAAACAGATAGAGGAGCTGATGGAGAAACAGTTCATCCGACCCAGCACTTCACCTTGGGGAGCACCGATGCTGTTAGTGAAGAAGAAGGAGGGGAGTTCGCGCTTGTGTGTGGACTACAGGCAATTAAATAAGATGACGATCAAGAATAAGTACCCTCTCTCGAGAATTGATGACTTGATGAATCAGCTACATGGGTCATCAGTGTTCTTGAAGATAGATCTGCGGTCAAGATACCATCAGATTTTGGTAAAGGCTGATGATGTACAGAAGACGGCCTTCAGGTCCATATATGGCCACTACAAGTATGTGGTTATGCCTTTTGGTGTGACCAACGCCTCGACGATGTTTATGGACTACATGAACCAGATCTTTCGGCCCTTCCTAGATAAGTTTGTCGTAGTCTTCATAGACGACATCCTTATCTATTCCAGGACTCAGGAGGAGCATGCAGAACACCTGAGGTTGGTGCTCGGCATTCTAAGAGAGAAGCAGTTGTATGTCAAGTTGCCCAAGTGTGAGTTCTGGATGGGTGAGGTTCAATTTTTGGGGCATGTGATATCCGCCCAAGGGATTGCGGTGGACCCAGCAAAGGTCGAGGCAGTGGTTAAGTGGGAAAGTCCTAAGTCTGCCACAGAGATTCGGGGTTTTGTGGGGTTAGCCGGCTACTATAGGAGATTCATAGAGCGATTCTCCAAGATAGTGGTGCCTATAACATTGCTTACTTGGAAAGACCAACCTTTCACTTGGACGGACAAGTGCGAGGAGAGCTTTCAGGAGCTAAAGAGAAGGTTGACGAATGCTCCTATATTGGTGATTCTCGATGTGGGAAAGCCCTTTGAAGTTTATTGTGACGCCTCTCATTTGGGACTTGGTTGTGTTTTGATGCAAGAAAGGAAGGCAGTGGCGTATGTTGCGAGACAACTTAAGGTGCATGAGCGTAATTATCCCACTCATGACCTAGAGTTAGCAGCCATAGTGTTCGCCTTGAAGATTTGGAGGCATTATCTTTATGGTGCTCAGTTCCGCGTGTTCAGCGATCATAAGAGCCTCAAGTATTTGTTTGACCAGAAGGAGCTGAACATGAGACAGAGAAGATGGATGGAATTCTTGAAGGATTATGACTTCGAGCTCCTATATCATCCTGGGAAGGCGAATGTAGTGGTAGATGCCTTGAGTAGGAAGACAATGCATACTGCACACCTTATGATTAAGGAGGTGGAACTACTGGAGAAGTTCAGAGACATGAGACTACAGGTGGAGTTGGGGTCTGAGTCCATTAGGTGTAGTACCCTTACTATATCTAGTGACTTTTTGGACTCAGTCAGAGAGAGACAGTTATTGGATGCCAGTCTAAGCAGAGTCAGAGAACAGCTTGGGTCAAATGAGGCTAGAGACTTTGCCTTGGGTAATGATGGTATACTAAGGTTTCAGGGTAGATTTTGTGTACCTAATGATGTCGAGGTGAGGAGGTTGATCCTTGAGGAAGGGCATAAAAGTCGTCTTAGCTTGCATCCTGGCATGACTAAGATGTATCAGGACCTCAAGGAGACCTTTTGGTGGCAGGGGATGAAGAAAGATGTGGCCATATTTGTATCAGCCTGTCTGATCAGTCAGAAGGTGAAGGTGGAGCACCAGAGGCCCGATGGAATTCTACAGTCTTTAGAGATACCAGTGTGGAAATGGGACAGCATCTCGATGGACTTTGTGACCCATTTGCCACAAACTTTTAGAGGATATGACACCATCTGGGTGATAGTGGATCGGTTGACCAAGAGTGCCCACTTCTTGGCGATGAACTTGAGGATGTCCATGGCAAAGTTAACCCAGTTGTACATTAAGGAGATCATGAGGTTGCATGGAGTACCTTCGAGCATAGTTTCTGACCGACACCCACGATTTACGTCCCGGTTCTGGCAAACCTTACAGGAGGCTTTGGGGACCAAGTTGACTATAAGTTCAGCTTATCACCCTCAGACTGATGGCCAGTCTGAGAGGACGATTCAGTCGTTAGAGGATTTGTTGAGGACGTGCATATTGGACCACCTGGGTGCTTTGGATGAGGTATTACCTTTGATAGAGTTCACCTACAACAACATTTTTCATGTGAGCATTGGCATGGCGCCATACGAGGCTCTTTGTGGCAGGAGGTGCAGGACTCCTCTCTATTTGTATCAGGATGGGGAAGCGGTATTGGTTGGACCAGAATTGTTAGAGCAGACCACTAAGAAGGTCAAGATGGTGAGGAACAGAATGCAGGCTTCTTAGAGTAGACAGAAGGCCTATACAGACCGTAGGAGGAGGCCCTTGGAGTTCGCAGCTGGTAATCATGTATTCTTGAGGGTGACCCGAACCACTGGTGTGGGAAGGGCTCTCCGCTCGAAGAAACTTTCTCCTAAATTCCTTGGTCCATATCAGATCAAGACGAGGATTGGACTAGTGGCCAATGAGATAGCTTTACCCCCACAATTGGCAAACCTTCACCCAATGTTTCACGTCTCACAGTTGAGGAAGTACGTGTTTGACCCGGCTCACGTGTTGGAAGCTGAGGATATACAGATCAGGGAAGACCTCACGGTGGAGGTACCACCCATCGCTCTAGAGGATAGGAAAGTTGAGGAACGCCGAGGAAAGGCGGTCAGCCTGGTTAAGGTCATCTGGAATCAGAGGACAGGTGACTCGACTTAGGAGTTGGAGGAGGATATGAGGAAATCACACCCACATCTTTTTTCCTGGTAAGCTTTCATTTTCGAGGTCAAAAATTTTTGTTGTTGGAGGGAATGTAAGGCCCAATTGTTTCTGCCCATCTTATTTTAAAGGCTGCCCAATATTTTGGGCCTAAATGGGGTTGGCCCAATTCAATTTCTGACCTAAGGTACCCCAAAACCCTAACTTGTAACCAGTCTTCGTAAAAACAAATTCCACACATCTCTTAAAGCAGCTGCCGTCATCCTCTGCTAGGGTTTGAAGTCGTCATAGCCTAGCAAGCTCAGCCTCATTCTTCCATTCCGCGTAAGTCTCTCCCATTATGTTCTCAGTTAGAGTTTGGAGTCGTCTGCTAGGGTTTGGAGTCGTCTCTTTATTATGTTCTCAGTTAGAGCTTTCTAGTGAGCTCATTTTGAACTTGTCCCACTGTTTTCAGTTCGCGAAGCTGTTCCTTAAGCTACTGTCCTTCACCGTTCGAGTATCGGAACTCTAGCTAACATTTCCTAGGTACGGGAAGCTAGACTATTCATTTGTGTATGATAAAGTGTGTGGTTTGTTTCATCTATTGCGTGCATAAGATAATATTGAATGTATATGGAATCGTGTTTGAATGTTTTGTATGGGAGTGTACTGTTTCTAGATTTGCAGATGTCAAACAGTGGGAGGAACTTGTTATTTCCGCCCAGCCGAGCTTATCTCGCCTAAGCGAGAATTACAGGTCCTCGCCCAGGAGTTCTTCTCGAATACTCGCCTAGACGAGTGGATTGTGTTTTGAGCGAAAGCTCATCTCGCTCAGGCGAGATGACCTCGCCTAAGCGAGCCTTCGCGAAACTCCCAATCCCCTTGACGCAGTCTCGCCTAAGCAAGAGCCTGCTGCTTGAGCGAGGGCACTCCCCTCGCCTGAGCGAAGGTCTCTGGCTTGAGTGAGACCCGATACAGGTCGCACTGTTTTTCCCTGTTTTGTGACTGTGAACTATTTGTGGTATGGTTCCACCCTAATTAAAGTATGAGACTTGTAAAAAGCATGGAAATATGTAGTTATTGAACTGTATGTTTTATATTGGTATGAGATTGGTATGAAACTTAAACAAGATGGGTGGTACTAAAGGGACATGGTTGTGGTGTGATGATACAAATATGTATTCGTGCTCCATGAGAAGTGAGTTGGTATTGATTCCGCCGTAGTATATGAAAGAGTATGAGTTATAAAGGTTGACCTGAGGTTATATGCATGATGAGTATTCCTTTGATGTTGATTATGATGTAGTTCGTTTCAGTGCGTAATTCCTTGGAGTCTCTAGGTGATACTTTTCAGGGTCGTGCTTCAGTCGTCGGGACGTAATTCCATGGCCCCTATTAGTGGGTGTCCATGGTGGTGCCTCGTCTGTATAACTGGGTAAGGATTCAAGGTAAGGTTGCATCTTGATACTCTAAGGAGTCAGTTAGTCTCATCTAGAGCAGACTGACTCATGTGGTAAGGGTAGCAGGAGGCCTGAAATTCATTCAGGGCTAACCTTGTGGTGAGGGAAATTGATTCATTGTAACACTTGTAACACATAGCTCAGGGGTGAGCAGAGGTATCCACCACAAGTGCAAGCATCCGCTGAATCCGACCAGGTTATACGTATCCGGATGAGTCAAATCGTGTCGTAGTGTACTGCCTGAAAAGTCATAACATGCTTGGTTGATTTGGGTATATGATTTTGTGAAATTATATCTGATTTGATGGATGAAATCTTTTGTGCTCTAGCTTACCCTACTTTTATTGTTGTGTGTTCTACTGTGTGGTACTCTCTTGTGTGATGATCATCAACTTGTTGATGTGAGCAGATGCGAGGAACACCCGCGGGCAATAGGGAGGTGATGGTTCCGCTGCATAGTCTACATGGGCTGGTTCTTAGTTTCTTTATTGGGCTTTTCTTTAGGGCTAAGGCCCATGTACTTGTTTGTCCTTGGATCTACATACTTTCTTTGTAAACTTTTTATCCTATTCTCTTTTGGCATCGTGGTGTGCCTGGTTTTGTATGGGGGGGGG
>Ga0209589_1000193_pt1 | contig 71177 bp, 26 predicted proteins | sample CowpeawhiteBW_FD_187525 | JGI IMG/M metagenome (GOLD analysis project Ga0209589, IMG submission 187525) | Root nodule microbial communities of legume samples collected from California USA - Cow pea white BW (SPAdes) (version 2) | ecosystem: Host-associated > Plants > Roots > Nodule | place: USA... | reverse complement strand
TATATATATAACGGTGGTCCTATTTTAGATTGGTTAAGAACTTTACACACTTCGTAATAAATGCACCAATGGTTCATATTACATTTCAACATAATTTAATGCTTTATTATTTATTAAATACGCGATGAGTAGAAATTTGAACTTGAACAAATATAAACATAACACTGCCAAAGAGAAATTACATATTTAAAATACTTAAGTTTATGAAGAATGTTTTGTATATTTTAAAATAGTACAACCACTTTTTCAATAATGAAAGTATTTTTGAAGTTATTCTTTGAGATTGGTGGAAATATTATGTGTGATGGTTTTGGTGTCACTCTGATCCCAAATAAAGCTTTGGAAAAGAAACAATGAGATTTGAAAATTGCAAGAAAGGAAATTGAAAAATTGCATAAGAAAATCGTGATGGAGAGACAATTTTTTTTATTATGATGATTCTTTTCAATGATCCTTATTTAGTTAGCGTTGTGACTATGATGTAAATGTGAGGTAAACTAGGTTTGACATGTGCGTTCTTTGTTAGATCGTATTAATATTTTGATCATATGAGGCTACCATCACTTGTATAGTTGGATAACTAAATCATGAAATGAATTTTGGATATTAGGAAGTTTCATTAGTCTTTTGGATATTTTGAAAACATTAAAAATAATTTGATAGTTTATGTAAATCTTATTTTGATTAATATAATATCTTGTCTAATGAGAGAATTTATAGTTGGAACATTCATTTAATTTATCATGTTATCTTTATCAAATATTTTTAAAAACTCAAATAAAAAGTATTTGGAGGTGATTATTTAAATATTGGGTTGTAAAGAAAATAAGTAGATAATAATTAAAAGAAAACATGTATAAGTAAATTTTAACTCACCTAATAAAAACACATCTATTTTGAATACTTGAAATTATATTAGTTAAATACTTTTTTATTGTTTCTTTAAGTTGATACAACTTTTTTTTATATGAGTGTTATTTCAACCAAGACAATAATTAAGGGGAAATTGTTGCAAGTGTTGTTTCGTAATATAAGTCAGATGAGCCCAGTCATAATTGAATTGTGGCGTTTAAGGGGTGTTGGGCTGATGAAAATAACATGTCTTGAAAAGTCTCACATCGCCTAGGATAACCTAGGAGACGAGTCTTAGTGATTATATAATGGACTCTAAGTCTATGATATTCCTTGTCCTGAGTCAAAGACACTTCAAGCTTGTATTTGACTTTTTTTATTTCTTATACTCTTATAATTATTGTTTTGGATTAAATTATTGTTTTGGAGAGTGTGGGTATACTTGGAGTCAAAGGACATAGGAGAGTTATCTATGTGTTTCTTTGTATTTATTTTATTTCTCTATTAATAAAGTGATTCTCGGGGGGGTTTTCAACAGTGGTATCAAGAGCTATGGTTCGTATGATTTTTTCTTAGTATGCTCTATGGTTGTAGCTTAGTCTAATATTTCACATTAGAAAAGATTAATTCCTTGTTGGAGAATCATCCTTATTTGCTGAAATTGCAACGAGAAATTTGATAGAAGGATCATTGTCAACATTGTGTTGACAACGATGTGTTGACGCGGTGAATCTATAGTTGGGTTCGTGGAGGTGCAAGGATTGTGTGTCATGCTAGATCTGTAGTGGAGTTCGCTGTGGTGAGATGCTCTTGGATCTGCGAAGGTGTTTCGGTTTTCGCATGATGAAAGTTCGATGTCTAGTGGCGAAGTTTCGTGTGGTGCTTTGTTGGCGGCAAGATGTCGTGGTGCCATGGTGGTATTACGTTTACAAGTGTTACGTCGACGGTAATGCATCTCCAGCGAGGGAGTTAAACGACATGCACTACTACAAATTCTAATATTACATGAGAATTTTCTTGCAAATTTGTTAAAAAATTTGCAAGAAAAGGCTTTTTCCTGCTATTTTTTCTAAGAATTTTATTTGGAAGGTAATTCATTCGTGGGTAATTATTTCCTACAAAATTATAAAGTTCACAAGTATTTCCTACAAAATTTGTTGCGAAAAGTGTTTTATACAAAATATTTTGCAAAAAAATTGGCAGCAATTTTCTGCAATTTTTTTTTATAACAAAATTTATAAGTATTTTCTACAAAAAAAAAAATTCAAAACAAAATTGACAAGACATATGAGTTTTTTTAGTAGTGATGGTGGCTACAAAGTGCAGACATTTGATCTGTGACTTTTCGCAATGTTTGGTGGTTTTGCGTTGTGGGTTGCGACATGGTTCTGACAAATAGTGTATGGTGTTTATGCGCGAGCATTGACTAATATTTATGCAAGGTATGTGGTGATTATACACGAACATTGGTTAGCATTCATGTAGGGTGCATGGAAATTCTTGGGATGGCTTAATTCGAAGTGTGAGATTCTTGGAATGGTTTGATTTCAAGTGAAAATTCTTCAAATGATTTAATTTCAAGTGGAAATTCTTGGGATGGTTTGATTCCAAGTGGAAATTATTGAGATAGTTTGATTCTAAGTGGAAAATCTTAGGACAATTTCATTTCAAGTGATACTTTTCATGCTGGAGTATGATATGACTCGTATAGGCAATAAAGATGTGTTTATTTTAATCAAGGTAGAGAATGTTGTGCTGGTGAAAATAATATGTCTTGAAAAGTCCAACATCGCCTAGGATAACCTAGGAGGTGGGTCTCAGTGACTATATAATGGACTCTAAGTCCATGATGTTCCTTTTCCCGAGTTAAAGACACTTCAAAATTGTATTTGAATATTCTTATTCTTATTGCTTTGGAGAGTGTGGTTGTACTCGGGGTCAAAGGGCATGATAGAGTTGCTTATGTGTTTCTTTGTGTTATTTTTTTATTTCTCTATTAATAAAGTGATTCTCTGAGATTTTTTTCCAATAAGGTGTTATGCTCTTAAGTATAAATAGTTGCATTCCAACTATAACTATAACTTTTGACGTAGTGGTAAACGCTCAATTCACCAACATTAACTATTCTCGATTCTCAATCAATTGTGTATTGTTTAGTGGCATCACCTTCTACTATTCTTAATGCAATCTTTTGAGCTATTATGCATCCACCAACAATCATTTTATGGACTATCTTCAACTTCATGTTGTGTTCATGGATGATCCTCTTGTACAATGTAAGGCTAATGAATGTTTTATTTAATGGATTCAACTAACATCCTCGAACTATTGTAACTTTGCACTAGTTAAGATTGTCAACTTGTCTTATTCTTTATCATCATAAGTTGGACCTAACTCCTATCAGAGGAATGCAAAAACTATAGCTCTTATTCAACCTGCTTCAAAGATCATGTTATTTGTTGCCCACTTAGAGACTATAGCTCTTATTCAACTTGCTTCAATGATTATACTACTTGTTGCTCACCTACTATCCTATCTAACATATGTTAGGGGAAGTGTTAGGATAATAGTTTTTCGAATAATATACTTAGTTGATAATAACTTAAACAAGAGGAGTATGACTCAAGAAAAACTTCAAAAAAACTTCAAGATGTTAATATCTCGCATGATGACATTAATATGAGAGAATTTTCAACGAGGTATAGGAGAATAATTTTATAAAGATTCTTGAGATAAATCGTGTAAAGATATCTGTTTTGAGCATATAGAAGATTTAAAATTTTTATATATAATTGATCATCTTCTTTTAAATTGCTTAGACTATTGATATTTATTCAAAATGTATGTGATTTTTCTTTAATTTATAATTAGTACGGCAGATTAACTTTGGTCTAAAGATAATATATGTGTAATGTCAAATGAGAAATTCTTGACATCTAATTATTTATAAAAAAATGATAATTAAATTTTTTTATTTAAATATTATATAAATAATGATAAAAAATCAATTTTTAAGTGTCACAAAATAAAAATATTTCTGTCATAAATATTTATATTTTCTATACATTATTGAAACGAAAGATTGTACATATGGTATAAAACATGAAATAACATATAAGTTTATATTTCTAAATAAATAATATTAAAAAAATAATTAATATAAATATTTAATTATATTCCATACATAAATAATTTTTCACAACAACAAAATATTAAAAATAAACTAGTTATATAACCTGCGGATGAGACAGATGACCCATACTTTATCCCACATGAAATGGAAGTTATGGCACACTTATATGCTCAGTATGCCTTCTACTCTTTTTATACCACACTGCATGTCAACCCATACGACACTTTCACATTATTATTATCATCTACATATCATAGTTTCTGAATTGACCAAAGTAAACCAGTAACAACCATCTTTTTATTCCCTCAGGAAAAATTGAAGAGTGGGTAAAAAGAATTGGGATTAAAATTAAGAGTAGATAGAACAGTCTCATACGAGTAAATAAGAATGAATTTCACCAACAAAAAGTTAATAAGAAACATAAACAATAACGAGAGAACCAACTTGCTGAATGAAAAAACCTAAAAATTAAAATGTCAAAAAGTTTATTTCAAACATCTAAATCTCACAAATTATTCAAAGAGAAGAAAACGGATGTTTATTGATGCTAATAATAGATTTTCTCAGTCACTAAGATTATGGAATCTAACATGAAAGAAGAGGAACAAAAGTCCCTGTTTCCTTTCTCAACTCCTCTGCTTGCGCACCTTTCCCTCTCTCCAACGTGTTTTCAAACCCAGAAAATTCCAAAACAAAAACAACCGCGTAAAAAACCACGGTTCCCAAAACGCATATTATGATTGTTTTATGCTCCCAAATCCAAAAGCCTTAGGTCAGAGTCAGCGTCAAAGTACCCCCCACCATCACCACATCGCGTTCACACTTCACCACACGCTTCCTCTCCCCTCTATAAATCAAATCACAAACGCAAAAGCTCAAGCGTTCACACTTCTCAAAAAACCGCAACAACCAAATCCAAACACACCATGGGAATCAGCCCCGTCCCGTTTTTCGCTCAAGAAGATTACTCACACTTCTACAACCTATTTGCAGATACAGACAGCAACACCAACAAGAGAAAGCGTAACAGTAAAGAAGACGAAGGAGGAGGAGCAGAACAAAATGGTGATAGTGCTATCGTCAAGGACTTACTTGCTTCGCTGATGCTGTTGGAAGAGGAAGAAACTCGTGAACAGCAAAACAGAATGGTTGAGTCCCAACAACAACGAGATATGTTCAACGCAAGCTTCCAGAACCAGGCCAGGGCCATGGAAACCTACAAGGCCCAATTCGAAGCCCATTACGCCGAATCGGAGGAGCTCCAAAATAAAATAACCAAAAAGGCCCGTCGCGCGGCTGCAGCAGCTGCCAGTTCGGTTATTCTAGACGACACCGGTTCGGTTCAGGCCGAGGTTCCTCCTCAAACCGGTTCGACGGTTCAGCGGAGGATGTGGGTGAGGGACCGGTCGAAGGACTGGTGGGAGCGGATTAGCCGGGAGGACTTCCCGGAGGAGGAGTTCCGGCGGTGGTTCCGGATGAGCAGAAGCACGTTCGACATGATCTGCGACGAGCTCGACGCGGTGGTGACGAAGAAAAACACGATGCTCCGAGACGCGATTCCGGTGCGGCAGCGCGTGGCCGTGTGCATCTGGCGCCTGGCCACCGGCGACCCGCTCCGGCTGGTGTCGAAGCGGTTCGGGTTGGGGATCTCCACGTGTCACAAGCTCGTGCTCGAAGTCTGCTACGCGATACGCACCGTTTTGATGCCGAAGTTTCTGCAGTGGCCGAGCGAGGAAAAGATGAATCGCATCAAGGAAGAGTTCGAGAGCTCGTCGGGAATACAGAACGTGGGAGGCGCAATGTACACGACGCACGTGCCGATCATCGCTCCTAAAATAAGCGTGTCGGCGTATTTTAACAAGCGGCACACGGAGCGGAACCAGAAAACGAGTTACTCGGTAACGGTTCAGGGCGTGGTTGATTCGAGAGGCGTTTTCAGCGACGTGTGCATTGGTTGGCCGGGTTCGATGCCGGACGACGAGGTTCTGGAGAAAAGCGCGTTGTTTCAGAGAGCTAACAGTGGGAATCTGAGGGACGTTTGGATCGTGGGAAACTCAGGGCACCCTCTGATGGACTGGGTGCTGGTCCCGTACACGCACCCTAACCTGACGTGGACGCAGCACGCGTTCAACGAGAAGATTGAGGAGATTCAGGGCACTGCCAAACAGGCCTTTGCGAAGCTAAAAGCGCGGTGGGGGTGTTTGCAGAAGAGGACTGAGGTGAAGCTTCAGGACTTGCCTGTGGTGCTCGGCGCGTGCTGTGTTCTGCATAACATTTGTGAGATGAGGAATGAAGAGATGGATGATGAGTGGGGATTTGAGCTTTTTGACGACGAGATGGTGCCGGAAAACTCCATTCGCTCTGCTTCTTCCATGCAGGCCAGAGACCACATTGCGCACCATTTGCTGCACCATGCTCGCGCTGGCACTGCCTTCTTGTAACTCTTCTTCTTCTTCTTCTTCTACCTTATTCTTTTTGACTATGTTGCAGTAGTCACGTTAATTAACAGAGAGAGAATTAGCATATTAATTTCATTCATTAAATTCTTGAATAGGTAGATTGTATACAGAATTTTTGTCTCAAAAATATAATCAAGAACATGTTTTAGATTTTAGAGTATAATATATTTGTTTCAGCGATTCAGGTATTGTCATGGATTACTGCTACCATGTACTCCCAAGTTGATGCCACCGCGTTTCTGTTTTCCAATATACATATTATTACGTGTTTTGCTGTGTCCCACAACCTCTGACCCAAAAAGATTCGATTTGTGCTTTTGACTTTGGAGTCTTCTTGGACTTCGATTGCTGTCACTGATCACTCATTAGTTTAAAAATAAATAATGTCATATAAGAACAATAGTATAATTCTTCAGCCTGGTGAAGAATTAATTAGCTTCTTGCAGCCTTTGACAAATAGAGAATGGCATGAACATGTGGATTTGTCTCTGCTCCCTGAATTGGTCTCTACAAAGTATGGCAATATAGTTTTTAGAAATGGAAAGTTGTTGAACAAGTGGTTGAAACTTGGGTCCATTAAATTAGGTTTATTTTTTCAGTTTAAGAATAATCATCACTACAAATATCGTTGACTTATGAGAGGAAAGAAAACTAGTTGAGTGCTAAATAAAAAATTCAAATTTATAAAAAAATATATATTTTGGATCATCTTTTCATTTGGACTCCTGGGGGGTTTCGAATAATAATATGATACAATAGTAAGGGGTTAATAAAGTTTTGAGCTGGGAAATTACCAACTTTTCTGAATGTGGTTGTATGATTGTATACTTGCATATTTTGATTAGGGTAGTTGTAGTAATCAAAATTGAAGATATAATACTAATAATCATGTCCCTTTTCAGATAGTAAACTTGCATATTTGGACAATGTGCATGATAATGAATATTTGTTTTTAACATTTATTTATTTAAATTCAGTCTATTAATCTTTTCGGAACAGAAATGAATGAGTTAATTATTAGTGAATTTTTCTTGCTTTGATGTTGACAAGAGCATGGAAATGAATGAATAGACCAAACGACTAAATCAGAAAATAATTTTTTAATTATTAATTTTTCACAACTTTCTTTTATATTTTTAAGAAATTTTTTATTTTTTTATTTTCAATATTTTAAAATCATTTAAAAAACAACATTACAGATAAGTTATCAAAATTTAATTGTCAAAATATTATTTTCCAAACACAAAGATTCAGATGATGTCTGCAATTGCCGAAATTCCAATAACTTTAATATTTGTTTTCATGGCTTTTGATATTCTCGTATAACAATTGTTACCATATATTGATCTTGTTCTTAAAACTTTCTCAATTGCAACCTTGATCGTGTAGGTTCAATTGTAGTGTATGCACAGCTCTTTGGACCACTGTTATTAAAATAAATGGCACTTATAGCATTTCAGCGTAAATGGAAAGTATTTGATTGGATTTCGAGGAAAAGAATTCTGTAAATTAAACAAAAACAAAAATAAACTTCGAAAAACTAGAGGATGGAAATACTTTAAAGTTAAATCATTTCAAATGTATAGAGAAAGTTCCAAAAGGAAAGAAATACAATAAACAAATCCATAAAGAACTAAATAGCTTTAATAATTGCAAGAATGAAAAAAAAAAAACGAATAACTAATTACTAATAATGCATAAAACAATATATAAACTACATAGGAATGATTAAGTAGAGACGATTATTTTTCATTAGCCATTCCACTTGATGATACCAAAATATCAATTATAATGTAAATATTTTCATACTTGATAATGGAATTAAACGTCTCTTTTTATAAACTCGTAATCAAAAGTTATTTTCTAAAATATTGATTACTTGGCCAACAACTATCTCTTAATATTCATTTGTGACCTTTTTCCCAACATACATATTTTATAGGTGTTGGTAATAACTTTTTACATTTGTTTAAAACTCTCTGCTTTAGTACTATAACTTTTCTTTTAATAATTTAAATTGTAATCTTTTTTCTATTTCTATCATTTAATCAAATCAGTAGTCATCTTCTTGAAAATTTGAATATGAATTTAAGTCCCACATTGGATATAGATGTAAAAGTTGAGAATCTTATAATAAAAATATTCATAAATTCATTGTGTTAAGGTATTTAGCTAGAAGTCATGTCAATTCCAAGTGGATTGGATTTGAGTTTCATTGTTGTTAAATCTTCTTGATGAATTATCTCTCGATAGACCTATTAGTAGTATCAAAGTCAAAGATTGATCTTGTTGATAGATTCAAACAAGTACAATATGATTGAAAAATCCTATATGTGAGGATTCATTGTATCAAAAGTCTTTTTTGACAAGGGTTTCAAGCAACGATATAAAAAGGTCACCCTTAAAGTATCCATGTTTGGGAATGCTTTCGCTTGATCGAGAGTGTGACAATTGGAAGAGATTTACTCCTGAAAGAGAGATAATTGAAAATTCAAGTATGAGTTTAAGTCCCACATTAGAAATAAATGAAAAAGTTGAACACTTTGTAAAGAAGAAGACATACAAACACATTAACTTAATGTGTTGGATTGTCAATATCTTTACATTGTTCTAAACTATTAGATTTTACACCTTTTGAACTTAGTTTATTTTTTTATTTAAGTAACTAGAATAACATGAATGAATAAGACAAAAACTTACTAATATCAAAATAAGTTAATTAACACTACTTCAATCTTAAGATTCAATGAAAACACCAAAAACTCATAAAGAGATTTATTTACTTCTTCTCTCCTCACCAAAGACAAAATGTAAGGAGAATTATTTTGGCCTTAGTGTTCTTGGTTTTGTTTCCCTAAGATACAAGACCAAAACATCTATATTTATAAATTTTTTTCTTTCATCCTCATTTCTATTTCTGCTAAATAACTTATATGATATGCCCTACATGACATATATTTTAAATGTTAATTAAATACTTTTTTTTAAAAAAAAAAATAATCACAACAAATCAAACATGATATTATTAAAGATTCAAGGTTAAAAGAACACATTTAATGTTCTTCAATTTAAATGTCAAAAAAATAATTTATAATTGCAACAATATCAAATCAAAGTATCAACTATCAAATAATAATTAGATCAAAGTCAAATAACTAAAAAAAATAAAAATGATCAAATACATCAATTAGATGAAAGGAGGATTACATTTCATAATGTAATACACTCTTCAAATAAGGAAAATATACAAATGAAAAAACAAAATGGGTTATGTAATCAAAGTTGTTCTGATGAGAGAATAAATACATTTGATATCTTAATAAACTTTGTGAATATAAAAATAGTCCAACAAGAGAGAATGAATATTTATTTAGGTGAAAGAAAGATTCTTCAAACAAAATGAAACTAAAAGACAAAAACTACCAAAGGAAATATTTTTTTATCTTACCTAAGTTTTTAATGTGGGCTATACCAAATAAAATGTTACAATTTTTTTTAATGTGAGTTATACATATTATTTATAGCATTTATATTAATTATTTACATTTAGTTGAACTAATAGAAGTGATATAATTTTAGTGAATATTTAGACTAACAATGGTGAAACTGAAATGGCTTAAATAAGTGAATACCATATTTGGCTCATTAGCCCGTTACATGGTTTAAAATTAGAATGATGATCATGGTCCATAAGATGCCAAATTAGAAACGCATGTCACTCTGTCTCCTACCAGTAGAGGAATATCAAGTCATGTTGAAAAATATGATAATTTAACTAAAGAGGATCATTGCACCAAAATACTATTTTGCATGGCTTCAAATATTTTGAAATAGATAAATAAATAGATAATTTTGGCATATTATAGTTGTTTAATGTGTCTCGTAAATTTTAATTAAATGAAGTTTATATAATATATTATCAAAGCAATATCTGTTATAGAATTTCATTTAATTAAGATTTAATGAATGCTTGAGATTATTTATGCATTTTATCTTCATCCCAAAGGAATACATAATTTGGCCAAATAATAACATGCTTGAAATTATAAATATGTGATTCCAAAGAAAGACTATTATTTAACAGAATTAATTCTCAAATTAATAGTATACACATGCTTAATGGGACAAACTTTAAGATTTGGAAGGAAGTAGTTGAGATTATTTTTGGCTGCATGGATCTTGATCTTGCACTTTTGGCCGAGCAACCCAGAAAACACGTAAGAGGATAATGTTGAAAAGTGGGAACACTCAAACTGAATTTGTTTGATAATCATGAATTCATTGTATTTTTTCCTTCTTCTACTTCTTCTTCCAAGTGCAAGAAAACTCCAAGGAGTTACAGGTTTTTTACTACCAATTGGGGCCCTCCCTTCCCCATCCCCATACGGATGGTTTACAGGGTTCATAACTATTCCTCTTACTATAGGACGTTTACCTATTCAACATTTAGATCCGGCTCTACCTAAATTTTTTCGATTTACCCTAATATTTTCCACATAAGTTTTTCGGGACTCTATTTCTGAGAACCACAACGCTAAAGATTTCCTTGATGTTATTGAGCAGTATTTCACTAGCAATGAGAAAGCTATTGCAAGCAGTTTACTTGCCAAACTTATCTCTATGAGATACAAAGGTAAATGAAACATAAGGGAGTACATTAGGGAAATGTCTCATCTCGTGTCAAAGTTAAAAGCACTAAAGTTAGAGTTGTTTAGTGACTTGCTTGTGCACTTAGTTTTGATTTTCCTTCCTAAACACTTTAGGCAATTCAAGGTGAGTAATAATACTCATGAAGATAAATGGAACTTGAATAAATTGATTTCTCACTCTTGTGTTCAAAAAGAGGAAAGACAACAAAAAGAGAATACTAAATATATTCATTTAGCATCAAACTCTCAAGATAGACGTCAAACTCTCAAGATAGGAAGAGTAAGAATAATAAGGATTCTGCAGAAAGGATTTATCAACAAAAAATAAAATAAAAATAGTCCTAATAATCCTTTTAATAGAAAGGGTGTTAAAAATAAAATTTCTAACAAATGAAACTAAAAAACCTAATAAACTAATAATTTATACTAAAAAAATTACGTGTATCATATTCAATACATCATTTGAACGAAGTTAATAAAAAGAAAAACAATGTATAATATCCAACTAAAACTTTTTAAATTTTAATCAATTCAAACAATTGAAAAAGAATAATAAAAATAATAAGTGTGTAAACAAAGAAAAGAAAGTTGGTAAAATTAAGAACAAGAGAGACTTAATAAAAATAATTTTTAAAATTACCTAATAAATAGTAAATAGTTTACTAATTTAAAGCAACATATAATGAGCAGGATAATGAAAGAACAAAGACAAAATAAGTAAATTCTCAACACAAAATACATAAATACTCATTTCATTTTCATACCATTGGATGTTCATATCCTATGAATTGATTTGCACGAGTTCTAAAAAGAATATCTGGCACATTAAACCAATAGGAAAAAATAATGGTCAGAAATATACGGCATAAAAGTTGGCACAGAGCAGCACCTGAAAAAGGTGAATCCTACTTCGTGGGCCTCGGATTCATCGAAACTAAACATAGTCCCAATCATTGTTCAACACTTGTCGGACACACAGAGACACAGAGGGACACACACCCCCTCCCTGTTCTTCGTGTTTGTTAAAAGGGTCTCTTGAATTTGTGTTCCTTGTCACAACCATCACAATTCACAAACCACAGAGAAAAGAGAGGGAAGAAAGGAGAATAACATTGATAATAACATTAACACTAATATTAATAATAATAATAAATAAAAAAAGGGTGAATAGTTGAGAAAGAGGGGTTGGGAGCATGGAGAATCACAAGATGGTAAAATCGGTGTGTGTTAAGGAGGAGATAGAGAATAACCTGGAGGAGCAGGAAGAGGAAGATGTAGCAGATGTGGGTTCCAGCATGACCTTGGAAAGGGTCGCTGCAGCTAAGAAATTCATCGAGGACCATTACAGGTCTCAGATGAAACTCATCCAACAACGCAAAGAGAGGTATGCATACAAAAATCTTATGCTAACATCGTTTCTGTTTCGTTTTTGTGTTGTGTTGGGTCTCTCAATTCTTTCTATTTTCGGTCTTGCTTTGTGCTGGAAATGCCGTTTTAATGTGATGGTTTTTGTGGACAATTCTGTTTGAGTGCATAGGATCAGACCAGACCAGACCAGACCAGACCATTGTAGATGACAATTTCACAAAATTTTGTTGTTGTTGTTGTTGTTGTGTTTATTAATTATTAATGTATAATGCATGTGTTTTGTAGAACCTTTGGCTGATTGTTAAATGGTTGCATTGCATCTTTAGGGTATGATACCGGCAACGTATTCAGTGACTTTTTTCCGGAAAAAATCTTGTAACTTTTCTTAGTTTTCATGTGTTGAATGAACAACTTTAATTTTTTAAAAAAATGTTAAAAATTGAGCAAAAATTATTTGATTTTTCCCGGAAAAAAGTCACCGAATCTATTCCAGAACATTTATTTTGTCATATTGAATGAATGGGCCGGATGAGAGTAAATTGTTTTCTGAAGAGTGTTTAAGCTTTTCCTTCTGAGCATGCTCTATGGTACCACAAAGTGTTCATGTATCTATTGAAAGAGCTTTTCCATAATTTTAGTTTGAGGGTGTGATATCATATTTTGTAAATGATTAGTGTGGTTCATGGTTGTGCTTAGTTATGTGTTTCATGGCCCTTTGGCAGAGTCTTAGTTGTGACAGATAAATGTAGTTGGACCCAAACACAGGAGGCTTGCAATTGTTTCTTAATTCATTGACAGAGACACTCTGGTACATGCATGCACACAGAAAATTGATTTTAGTTATTGATGTTCGAAGCTTTATTTTTCATTCAAGTTATTTCTTTTTAGTAGAGCAGTCATTCTGAATTAAGGGAATTACATTTAACAAGTCATCTTCTTTTTCTTTCTGATTTTTAAAGTATATTAGTAAGTTATGGGCATAATTTTAAAATTTGCAGGCGTTTAGAGCTAGAACAGAAGTTAGCATCTGCTCATGTAACAGAAGAGGAACAGATGAATCAATTGAAGGATTTAGAGAGCAAGGAAACTGAGTTTATGCGGTTAAAAAGACACAAAATATGTGTTGATGATTTTGATCTTCTAACCATTATTGGGAGGGGAGCCTTTGGGGAGGTAGAAATATATATACTTCATATTTTCTAAGAGTTAATCTTTGATTATGTATGGTAGTCATAAGTAATGTGTGGTTTTGCGGGTTTTGGATTGTGTTTTTACTTTTGTTTGTATACCTCTGCCATTGAAAAGTTGTTAATTTTTCCACATGCTTTCACAGGTAACACTCTGTCGGGAAAAAACATCAGGTAATATATATGCCATGAAAAAGTTGAAAAAATCTGAAATGCTCAGCAGGGGACAGGTGAATCTTCATATTTTCTTTGATTGAACATGAAAAGAAAGTTATTTTTTCCATCATTTTCTAAATTTCACCATCTGATTTTCATATTGTCTAATTTTGGGTTCATTTCCATTATAGGTTGAGCATGTTAGAGCTGAAAGGAATGTACTTGCAGAAGTTGCCAGTGACTGCATTGTGAAACTCTTTTACTCTTTTCAAGATGATGAACACTTATATCTCATAATGGAATATTTGCCCGGTGGTGATATAATGACCCTGTTGATGAGAGAAGAAACTTTGACTGAAACTGTGGCTAGATTTTACATTGCCCAAAGTGTTTTGGCCATAGAATCTATTCATAAACACAACTACATTCATAGGTTGGCACTTTTACATCTTACATTATAATCTTTTTGTAAATCATAATTTTCCTTCTCAAGCTTCTTCGTGTTCCCCCAGAGATATAAAACCTGACAACCTTCTATTGGACAAATACGGTCACATGAAGCTATCTGATTTTGGTCTATGCAAGCCACTTGACTGCTCAAGTCTATCATCTATTCATGAAATGCAGATCCTCGATGATGGCAACTTATATGATACCATGGATGTTGATGGAGCCTTGCCAAATGGCAGAAATGGTAGGCGCTGGAAAAGTCCCTTAGAACAACTTCAACACTGGCAAATTAATAGGAGGAAGCTGGTAATTATTTGATTCTTGGTTGGTTCTGATTTTTCATTTCTTACAAATTCATGATAGCAATATGTAAGTATCTAATTGATCTATATAATACAAAAATGATAGTACATTGAACTTAGAGATAGTTAAACATGAGTTCAGATTCTCTATCGTTCATTTTGGTGTTGTCATCAACTGATCATTAAAAATACATTATTATACTTTAAAAGTATTTTTTATATATTTTAAAACATTAACATCGATGTCTATCAGTGTACTTTGATGACACCGTAGAGGATGTTTCATGGCAGGCATTTTCCACTGTTGGAACTCCAGATTATATTGCCCCTGAAGTATTACTGAAAAAGGGTTACAGTGTGGAGTGTGACTGGTTTGTTTTTATATTTTTTTATTTTCTGTCACTTGAGTTGCATCTATCCATTTGCTGTGTTAATAGTTTTGTCATTTTGAAGTGAACGCACACAATCACTTTTTTATTGAGTGATTAATAGTAGTATATAAGCTCAAGGTTCCAAATTATTTTGAAATGCTTTACTGAAACTGACATTACTATTCTTTATAGTTCTTTTTACCCAAACAAAACTCTGGTTCCCATGTAAAACATATTTGCTTAAAAAGAAATGACATCCTTTGACAGAGTTCTAACTTGCCGCAGGTGGTCTCTTGGTGCTATAATGTATGAAATGCTAGTTGGATATCCCCCATTTTACTCTGATGATCCTGTAACCACATGCCGAAAGGTGAGAAAACAGTACTTTCTCTTTCTGATTATTTAATTTTGGATGTCTTGTGCTTCATTCTTAAGTCTTATCCTTGGTTCATTTTAATATCTTGTATGTTTTGACTTAGAATATTGTTTCTTAAATTTTTTATAGTTATTTTGTATATATCCTTATTCTCACCATAAATTGTCACAGTGCTCTATTTCTTGAAAAGCACTAACAGTAACTGTTGAAATTATATCTGCTTCTTTTTCCTTGGTGATGAGTATCTTCAGATCGTGAACTGGAAAAATCACTTGAAATTTCCAGAGGAGGCCAGATTGACACCTGAAGCCAAGGATCTAATATGCAGGTTGCTCTGTGGTGTTTCACATAGGCTTGGCACTAATGGAGCAGATGAAATTAAAGTGTGTAAAATGTGTTTTTTTCTTTTTTTTTTTCTCTCCTGTAATAATCTATTATTATGTTCATAATATTGCTGGTTTTTAATTGAGCAGGCTCATCCTTGGTTCAAAGATGTGGCATGGGACAGGCTCTATGAAATGGAGGCAGCATTTAAACCACAGGTCTTTGGAGAGCTTGACACTCAGAATTTTATGAAATTTGATGAAGTAAGACATTACGATTTGGGAATTCTTCTTTTCTTCTTTGTCACCATAGATGCAGTGGGAATAAGCTTCTCACTTATTCTTTCATATGTAGAAGTCCACTTTAGTTGCTGGAATTCTGAAATTATTGTAATTAATTGTGCTAACAGGTTGAACAACCAAAACCAACTAGACCTGGATCTGGACCCATCAGAAAGGTAGAAAGAAGCTTTATTTACTTGAAAGAATAAGATTTTTCAGACAGTAGTCGATTCAAAAAGGGAAATTGTATCTTTACTTATTATTATTGTCATCATAATCATTGGACCCTCCAACATTAAATCTGTAGATACTCAAATTCTCGTTCAACTGACATTCAAGAATAACTGCATGAATATGTATATATGGAACTTGCACATAACATTTAGTCTCAATTAATCATCATAATATTGTTTTAGTTAATCTGATATGGCATATTTTCAAGGTTGATGATGCTTCAGGAAAGAAAAAAAAACTATCATTTGCTTCACACGGCTTTCCATTAATTCATAAGCACCTACACTTTCCTATGTTTGTTTCATCAGTTGTAGTTGTTTACCCTGGCCAAAATTTGTCCCAGGATAAATATACATGGATCTATATTCTCTCCTTACAGTTTATTATATCTCTTTGTTAACAGAAACTCTTAACTTCTCAAGATCTCAGTTTTGTTGGTTATACATATAAGAACTTTGCTGCTGTGAAGGGGATGCGTCAATCTCATGGTAGGTATTGTTTTCATAATGCTGCATTGTCTATGTAGGAGATGGGTTGATTAGTCTTGTCTGCCTAAAATCACTATTGGATTTACAAGTATCGTGCATTGTGATATGCTTTAGTGTAAGATAAATGGAACGTGATAGCTAATAATGATTATAACCACTTTTGTGGAACGTGATACAGATACAGGTAGCATGTCACCACAGCGGACATCCATTGACTCCACACACAGTAATGGATCTAACTATGACAACTACTACTCAATACAATTCAGTTAAAACTGTTCTAACTGAACCGTTTGCTCTAGGTGATTCAGCAGTAAACTATTCCATCTGAATGGACATCACAAAATCATAGATGGTTGCATCCTCTGGTAACACCTCTTCTCATGCGAACAATGACCCTAATTTTTTTCATTTCAATTTTCATGTATAGACCTGTGTAGCAAATTGATGAGCATGGTGATGGACAAGCCTGCTTATTTTTCAACCAAGTTTACCTTACCTTTAGTGCTGCCAACAACCACCTATCATGCATAAATTAGTGTACAGGGATATCTGCATCACTGGTAACTCCTACTATATGTGAAAGTTTTGAAGTTAAAAGTATGTGTAATCGTAAACTTGTCACTCGGTCGTGACCAATTGTTCCGAGGTTAGCAAAAGAAACATGTGTTGACAAGCAAATTCTCCTATTTTTTTACCTCTCAATCCACCTCTTTTCTGTAGCCACCGAGTTATTTACCTCCCTAATGGTATCTACTCTTAAGCAATCTTTTTCTTCCATCAAGTTAGATGCAGGTCAAGTTGTTGAGTTATGACAATGTAATGTGTTGACATAATGACAACATCAAGTGATATCAATGGCAGTTTTATTCTCATTCCTATTAGCGATTGACATTGAATCGATGCTACATGAACTTCCTATCTATTCATGTGTCGCTTCACTAGAATTCTACTTTGCTGCATTATACGACTTCAGAGATAGTTGTTTGCGTCATGCCAACGTGAATGACAATAATGTGCAAAACCTTTTGTATCTAAATTTCTGAAGGCTTCATTTCTTTACATTCTAAATGTACTTGGAAAAGACATCCCCCGAACGAACATAATATAGTTTATCACAATATATATAGCATTTTTTAACCGTTCATTTACAATTCCATTATCCTTTTTGTACAAACATTTTACATTTTTTAAGTGAACTGATGTGATAGGACTAATTTCACCACTAAAAAAGTCCCATAGCTCGAAAGCCTTTGAACCGAAGCGATTAGTGGAATGATATGTAAAGTACCTGCATACCTGAGAAAGGAAGATGATGTGCGCTCTGGGTGACTCAGCTTGATGAGATGAGCTGAAGCCTCAGACGGGCCAGACGTGCTTAACGACTTGAGACGTGCTTAACGACTTGAGTTTCGCAAAGTCTGTTAATACACATTGTGCATCTTTTAAAGCTTTTAGAAGCATATTATTAAAGGTAAAGGTTGAGTTGTGGATTGTGGATGTGGAGATATACTTTATGTTGCAGACTAGTTCATTTTGGTCATAACAAGAAATACTAGTACTGGGATGTATTCATAGAAATAAACCCGTGCGGAAGTTGACTGTCAAATTATGTATTTTTAGACCAGAAATAATTCTTCAAAAAGGAAGAAAATGATGGAAAACATTTCTACCGCCAAAAGAGCTACAACCGTATAAAATGGACGTGCAGTTAATTGCAGATGGGATATAAAATTCATAAGACCATATCAGATTAAAATATGTATGTCTATACAAGAACCTACTAATTACTGTAATGGCTCCTATAGTAATCTAACCTGTCTCCCAATACGAGTACCTAACGTGGGAAATAAGTAAAAGAAACGTACTATACCGCTAAGTAAGCCTTAATCATGATTGCACCAGTAGGATCTGAAAGCAGATGTCTCACTAGACTCATTCTCAAGTTATTTGGTGCTATTATGAACATGTAGAAAGCAAATAATACAAGATCTGTAGAGGAGAGTGAGGAGCCAAGAAATCCCTGCCACATCCTGCGAGGAAAAAGCACTACCCGATTACTCCACAGTAAATCAATTTCTATCACAAAATTGGGGAGGGCTGAGAGGGTTTAGGCGACAAGCAATGATGTCAGGTTTGCAACAAGCAATGATGTCAGGTTTGCAACTACCAAAGAAATAAATTGGTTCGTCTAATCTCAGCAAGTAAATTAAATATTAACCTTTGTGCCACAAGGTCAACAGTTATGTACATTTTAGGTAAGGAGCGTAGCATAGTAAAAATATAATAAAAAGGATTTACAAAATTTGAGGTGCCTCTACTCTAGAAGCTTTTAGTAAACCCGAAGTAAATGAATACAAAAAGTTTTGCCAAGAACTGTGATGGGATAATCATAATCCATCCTATGAATACAAGTTTTCCAGTCAATCACAATCAATCAAACACTTCTATTACTTCTTGAGAACTTCATAATGGTTGACTTAATCGTTTCGTAAACAGTACTAATGAGTATTCATTGCCCTCATACTTTTAAAAATGGTAACCAATGTGATGATAAACTTGTTGACTTTGGCAATAGATCTCAGGGTTACACTTGATGAGAAAATGTTCCTAGCTTTATTTGCCCTGAGTTTTTCATCGATCGATTTTATTTTTTTATAGGATTAGGGATTATTTGTGGATTTGTCGTGGTCCCTCCACTTTAATTTTTATGTCTTCTCTTTTTTATTTGATATTTTGGGTATGCTACAAATGATTGATATAACTTGGAATTGCAAGTTATGTAGCGATGCTTTTGCATGCCTTCTTTGCCTTCAGGCTCACTTCATTCTTGGTCTCTTAGATATCTTCTATTGTCTCCAATTTTAAAAAGTGTTACACAAGGAACCCACTTAATAACATTGCCTTTAACTTTAACATTATATCACACATTTGCAGTCAAAAACCTACATTCTTTCTTAGATAAACAATCTCTTGTTTCACCGAGAGTGTTTTATTCGACCTTGTATCTTTGGTCATCTTGTCCAATACAAAGTTTCGATCATTATGAAGATACCAAGAAGCTGTATAGGCTTTAGTGAATTTCTTTTATATAGATATCCTTAAAAGTTAGCACTAGATCCATGTTATATGATATTTGGAAAACATTATAAAGCAAATTCCAAGATATCTACCATGTACAATGAGAGAAAATAAGTCATACCAATCAGGTAGGCAGAAGAAAGTACGAAAGAATGTTCGAATTCCCCCAATGTCCAGCTGCAGAATTAGAGCTAATCCAAAAAGAAAGAATGCCCTCTGCCGTTTCCTTTCTTGTGGCCAAAGTGTATTCCAAGCTGAAACAAAAAGAAAATTCAAATGCCTACCAACAGTTAAAATGATTTGACATCACCATCAGGTATGAGTGTCAGCTAAAAAGTTTCGGCAATTTACATAACACTTTATCACAAAAATAATCAACAAATTTTTACCCTACCAATAACTGATTGAGGTATGGATGGGCATGGATGGGACTTATATAAATTCTATACACATCCAATAAAATAGATTGGATTCAAATCTACTTCCATTAAATTAAATGATTTTTTTGAATTTAGTTTAAATTTGAATTTAGATTATATAAAATTCATATCGATTTAATTTGGATAAAATTTACATTAAAATTGAAACTATTATATCTTATAAATTCGAATTAAATTTTATTTAAGTTAATTTAGTTGTTATCCATTTACTAAGTAATTAAATTATTTTTCAAGATTAAATTGTTAATTTTGGAAGAGAATTCGGTGACTAATAACTTAATGGTTTAACTAAAAGATGCAATTGTAAAATGTTTCTAATTGATTTTTTTAGTTTTTTTTCCTTTTATTGGTTACTTTCTCCGGTTGCTTAATTACTTTTGTTTACAAAACTTTTTTTTTTATCTTATGACAAATATGAGCACCTTGTGATGGGTATGTCCATTTCCAATATAATGACTTATTGCTAGTTGAAATTTTCTTATCTCCTTTAATATTAGTCTTTAGAAAATAATTTATATAGTAAACAAAACCTATTTTTAACATAATGCCTTGATCGCGGCCCAAACAAACTTTTGAGTAAAAATAAAACCGACAAAAAATTTACTAGACTAAATGATTTCTTAGGATTAACATTGATTTTAGATACCTTAACATCCCAAAAAATTATTCAATCCATACATATCTAATTTAAATTCAAGTAATTGGATGATATTTAAAATCCAAAAATATAGATTTGACTTTGAAAGGGATCCATTAAAATTAACTTTAAAGTGAATTAGATCATTGGGTTTGAATATTTGGATTTTTTTAGTAACCCTTGGTTTGAGGAAAGAAACAAAATAAACATACTTTACGCAATGTTGAAAACAGAACAATTTAATATCTAAGGTTGTGATAATGAGTGTACTTGATTACCTTGCATAGATAAATTCTCCTTTCTTCTTTCTTGGGTAATATTGTCCTTGGCATGGCCATCTTTCAAAATATTAGCAATTACTGAAGCATATTTTGGAGCTTCTGACAAAGATCTCACAACGGAGTACCCTATTGGAGAAAAACAGATAATGAACGGCAATAGATTAAATAAGCATATCCATCAAATGAAAACGTGATGAAGTCGTGCCTGTGGCTGGATGCACCATGCTGGCAGCTGCACCAAATGCAAGGTTCTTTTGTTCTGTGTTTGGTAAGGATCCGCCAACTGGGATATAAGACCATTCCTACATTATACGTGAAAGAACTTGTACACATCATACTATTCTTGGAACTCGGAAGCGAAAAACTGAGTTTAATGATAACACGGCTATGAAGGGAAGAACAGGATTTCAACTCCAAAACTGTACTCAACGTGTTGGTGTGTGTGTGTATTGATTTTATTGCTACCATAGGGGTTAATAATAAATTGAACTTCTTTTGGTTTTATACTTTACCCACCGTAGTAAATACCAAATTTTTTAGAAATTGTTTTAACCTTCCAGAATTTAGGTTTTGTCAGCATTCGGTTTTCTTTTTCTTGGTATGGGTTTAGTTTGGTCTCCCAATACTTATTTGTATTTTTTTTTTCTTTTCTCTTATTTTATGAATGTTCATTTGATGGTAAATGATTGTTGAAGTTTTAGAATACAACCTAGTTGGAATGCTAAAACCTCATAGTTATACTTAACATGATTTATTTAAAAAATTATCAGCATAAGAACATAATTTTATTATTGATTTAACCCGCTGCGATCCCAGTTGAACCAGTAAACCTTAAACTAGTATGTTAATCAGGTCAATGACGGCACGGTTTTAAAATCATTGTTATTTATAAAAGGTGTAAGCTAACAAACACAAATAATGCCCATTGAATTTCCAAAATCTTACCTCTTCGTAAGTTTTAGTAATTCTGATCCCCATTGAATTTAATCTCAAAAAGAGCTTCTTCTTTAGTAAATCAAAAGGCATCGCATCTTTTGACGCTAAACAGGTTTCCTGCAGTTGTCAATTTTACATAAAGTGTTAACAGAACTGTAACACGTAATATAAAACACTAAACTGATAATCATGGAGCAAACCTCAAAAAACACTCTTGTACGGGACATGGGCATTGCATATAGAAATGTTGGATAATTTGCTTCTAGACCTTGAACATTTTGCTTCACGTAGTCTCTGTAATCCATGAAAACCATCACATTTGGATCATAAGGATTGTTTTCCACCTGATATTGTAACAAGAAAACTCATTATTAGAAGCTATCACATCCTATGCATTTAGCTTTTTTAATAAAACTTGTATTAATTAACTTAACGGCGTTAAAAAAGTATGACAAGAAGAAGCACCAATTTTAGTCTGATTTAAACGGACTTATAAACCGTGTTATTAGCGAAAATGTAAGAAATAAAAAATGAAGAGATTAAGGAAATGGGAAAAGATTCTCAACATCTAACTAAACACTTAGTAGTAAACTGAAAAACAGAAACAGAGAGCTAGCCTCCGACCTCAACTTCCACACCATAAGCTGTTTGAACAGAAACCTTTGGACCCCCGACCTCATATTGCAACAGTTTCCCCGAAGCAGCTCCTGATGCAACAGTAACAAGCCTATAATAACACGTCAGAAGTTACCATATATAATAGATAAATGGATAAAAGATATTTGAAGCATAGAGTGATCATACCTGCTGGGCACTATAATATCATATTCACAGACGACATGACTGTGACCATTGCTCGCCTCAATAATATTTTCTACTCTTGAGCTAAGATATGTGACACCTGACTCGACACACCTAGGGAAAATTAATATGAATCAAAAATCTACAAAAGTAAATAAAATAATTGCTATTAAGAAATTAAACTACAATCAGTAGAAATAACAGTGATATATTTAATATATCACTAACAGTTGGACGATTGTACCTGCTTAACAATTCCTCATGAAGCAGATGCCGACTGACACGTCCATAGGAACGTCCAATAAAAACGGGATCCTTGTTGTCCAGATAGACAACGGTATCCTTCCAAACATGTTCAATGCAACCTTCAAGTCCGAGACCTGTGATTAAAATGAAAAATTTATCTATGCATAATATCAACTGCGCAAGTATGCAGTCTGGAAAAAGTTTATTAGCATCTTACTTTTTGGGGCAGAACGTCTAAAACTTCAAATTGAAAACTTCTAAAATATCAGAGTTTATTGCTCATCAAAATTTATAAGCATTTAGATATTCCATTAAAATGAGTTGAGCTTTGTTAGAAGCTTTTTCATTTAACTTCCCAAAAGGTAAGATGCATAACTAAAATTTACTTTATATTAGTTCGTAGAGAAATCGATGAATTGAACTTTTTCTTTTGATACACCTAACTGAAATTTGTTAGGCATATGTTACTTAATTTGACAGAGTTACTACTAAAAGAGTCTGCCCAAAAGATTTTCCCCCACGGGGTATACTATTTGTAGATGGTACTGCTAACCAAGGTAAGGGAAAATGTTGGTCCTAAACTTTAGCTCTAAGAGACATTTTATATAAGAATTTTCGCTTGAGTATATAATAGGAGCAAAATAGAGTATATGTATTATAATTTTAGCAAGACAAAGAAGAAAAATGCTTTGAACGTAAAATAGAAGATGTCATACCACAATTTGTAAGCTTAAGTATATAGGATCGATACTATAAAGAAATTGGAAAATTAATAAAGTTGTCAGTTCAAGATACAAATCGAGTGGTTAAAGGAAGGAAGACATACAGCCACTTGAACTTTACGGTACTGAGTACTAAGCTTTAAAAGGAAAACACATGAAAAAAGATTATAGTAGTAAAAATGATAATATTAAGAGAGAAGTGTGGCGAGAAGATGGGATATGTTAAAAGGAATTTTATGGTAAATAATATTTATGAGAATTTGATTTTTGGCCGCATAACGTGTAATCGACTTCATTTGTTGGGATAAGGTTATTGTCATTGTTCTAGTTGTCTCTCACCCACATGGCCATATTGGCTAGTCCGTACGGTTTAGGATTGATTGCGGTGAGCTAACAATATTTTAAATAAATATCATATATAGACAGCATCAGTAGAATGGTGCAAGAATAATACCTCTAAATTCGTCCTCCCACACACCATAATTATTTGTAAAAGGAAGATCCGGGCCAATGAGCCCAACTTTTAGTCCCAACTTGGCTGATTCAGCAGCTAGAGCAAGACCAGCCGGACCACAACCAATCACAACTAGATCCAGTATATCATCTCCTATAGGGGCCAACTGCAAGAGTGGTTAACAACAGGTTCTTAGTAGTAAGAAAACTGAAATAGAAAACACAACTTAGTTAAGTATCTCCGCAACCGCAACCGGTCCATCAGCACATACACCAAACAAAACCATCATCAGAACCAAAACCATCATCACACCTCAACTTCATCCACACAACTAAATTATCACATTCTCCTCAACAAATATAAAGCAATTTCTCAGAAAAACAATACCCAATCACTTTATCATCAGCATCTCAAGATGGCTATAAATCACTTATACCTAATTTACTTCATGTATGTATAACTATGCCCCGTATCAATTTACACCAGAAAAAGAAGCATGTATAACATAAAAAACATGGTATCTGAATAAAATAAGTTGTCCTCTTCATGGATAATTTAAAAAATTAAATAAAATGTCTAAATACTGTTTTTATCTGTAATGAATTGACTACAATATTTTTAATTTTTTGTTATAATAACATCCAAAAAGTATATTCTTAATTTATATTTACATGATTATAATTATATACCTACTATGTTTTTATGAATTTTATACCTATTAAGCAAATCTCATACGTTTTTTAACATAATTGTATCGACAATGGGATACATTTCCTATCTAGCACATGTATGGTCTCTGTTAATTAATCATACAAGATGACGATTCAACATAAATAGAAGCTGCAGCAACCTGAAAGCGAAAAAAACAATCGAAGCCTAAAACAATATTCATTAAATTTTCAATCAAAAAAATAGAAACATAGCACAAAAATTCATCCAATCTTCGTGAACCTTTCAGGACCAATCATAACGATACTCTACATCCAACACAAAACAACAAGAATCAAAATCCAAGAAACATGAGTAAGAGAGAACAAGAAACCTTATCCACGAGCTTGGATTGCATTTCCATGGCTTTGTTCTGTTGCATTTGTACGAAAACGAGTTCGGAGCCACCGGCCTTCACGTAATCGTCCTCATCAGCGAAGTCTTCTTTGGTCGCCACGCAACTCTCGCCCCCTGCCTTCGCCTCCACCTTCAGCCACCGCGAGCGCCAGCGAACGCCATGGCCTCCAGACGCGGTTCGTCTTCTCCACAGCTTCTTCTTCCGCAATCTCAACCTTGGCGAAGGACTCACGCAAAACGCCATTGCCGCCAGGTTTCTCGCTGAAACGCACTCCATTTCGTTGTCGTTTTCAGTATACGCCACTGATTTGGTAGTTTCTTTATCACTCCCTCCTCCTCACCATGACATTAAGTATTTGTGTGTGAAGCACTGAAGATGTTGTTACACCATCGATTCTTAAAACGGCGACGTACTCTGCATCACGCTAAATGTGTGTGTGTGTTTTCGTGCAATAGTTGAGTTCGCTTTCTGTTACAGAGGGATATGGTATGCTATGCGATGCTTTGATTTTAATGTGGTGACATGTTTAACAGCGATCCAAAACTTCCACGTGGCAGACTCAGATTGGGCGAATTTCAGAAAATGCTACCCTTATCCACAGCTATTCAGTGCAAAAGTCTACAGATATAGAGTCAGCCACAAGAAAGAAGAAGAGAATGTAAATCTGGACCGTAGATATGATTGCATCCAATGGAGTCCGTTTTATAATGTAATAATAATTCTCGTTTGTCCAACACTGTATTTGCCTAATTATGAATATTCATTCTCATGAATCTTACGAAGAAGATAAACAAAAAAAAATTGACATAATCTTAAATTGAGACGTAGAATTTAGATAAATTAATTAAAATTTTCAATTTAATATCACTACTGTATTTGATAGGTTTTCTGTTATCTTTTAATAGAATTGGATGAGATTTTCAAGATTTGGAGAAAAAAATTGATTGATGTATAATAATATTAATTAAATTTGTTTGTTTCATCGAAAAAAATTGGCCGAACATGAGAAGATGCTCATGCGCGAATCATCTATACAAATTACAAAGTTCACGTTTCTTTGAATTAAAAAGAAGGCTTAAGTATTCATAAGAGATCTATTTTTCTCGTTCAATTTGATTTTTATTTTGGTTTATTGTTAAATTAAGTTTTAATTTTTCTAAACTTTTTTTCGTTAATTTGATTTTTTTTAATGACTTTTAAATATTGAAATAAATAGTTTATATCATTTGTCAACTTCTTTTTTTGAAAAGAAAAAAAAATTTAAATAGTTTATATCAGTGACATGTGACGTAAATTATTCATTAACATTAATTATTTAAATATGGTTAACAAAAATAATAAAATTAACAAAAATATGCTTAATTGAACATTAAATACGAATGATAACTAAATTGAATAAAAATTATCAAAATAAAAATCAAACTAGTATTTTAACCTTAAAAAAATATCCATGTTTCTTTTTGAATAAAAAATAATATTCATGTTTCTCTTCATTTTTTTTTTCACAAGATATTCATGTAAAGTATATTTATCTATTTGTTACCGTATGTCTAAGAATTTTACAATATCAACCCTTAACTACTGAACATAATATTTCATGGAGATAAAATCGATACACCAAATAACCAATAAGATAATCAAATTATTAGTGAGAAAAATGAAAAACAAGTCGGGATTAGAGAATATTGATAATTGAAAAAGAGATTCTCCACTTTGAATTCTAATAATTTATTAAAATTAGAGTTGACTCTCAAATTCAAAATAGTTTTTCCCCTTACTAATAGAAGTCAAACAAAATTAATTTTATTTAAAAGTTGTCTTATATTTAACTGTTTGCCTGTGTCAACATTAGATAATAACACAGGGAATCACTTCTTATTGTTCAAAGGACAGATTTGCAAAGACAAATTAAAATAAAGAAATAAAGGGAAAGCACAAAAATCAACAAATAGAAAATAGAAAACAAGATAAAAAATATAATAAAGTATTTGATATAATTTGAACCGAATGTTGGAAGAATCAATAATTTTTAGTCATAAGTTGTTAAGAGATTATTTGATGCAGATTTAGTCGATAAATTTAATTTGGTCTTCATCCATTTACTCCTCAAAAACACTACACTTGTGGAAAGTTTTACATAATAAGATTGTTGTTGACACAAAAATACACCATAGAAGTCTCACCATATTCTCCATGTGTTATTTGTGCGGAGAGAAAAGGAATTCATTCAATATATTTTTTTGGGTTAAATATGTTTTTGGTCCTTCAAGTTTCAGTGAATTTTGGAATTAGTTCATCTTTAAAATTTTATATCAATTTTGTCTTTTATTTTTAGAAATATGTGAATTTATTCCTTTTTACCAAATTTTGTTAAATTTATTTGATATTTTAAACACATTTTATGATGATATTTGAGTTAATATTAAAGCGAAAATGTGTCAAACAGTGAAAACAATTCAAATATTATCATGAAATGCACTTAAAACGTTAGATAAACTTAACAAAATTTGGTTGAAATGACTAAATTCATACGCATTTTTAAAGATGAAAGACTAAATTAGTCAAAAATTTTGAAGATGGACTAATTTCAAATTTCACTTAAACTTAAGAGACCCAAAATATATTTAACATTTCTTTTATTGACTTGTAGCAGTTTACTTGTGATTTTGGTTGAAAGAAATTGTATGATTTTGGTTGAAAGAAATTTTATCTGTTTTAAACTATGTTTTTATATATTTCATTATATCATTTATCAAATTGTCATTGAGTCTTTTGTTGAAATAAAATAGACTTGTGGCATTCACTTACAGAATCTAGTTGGTTTGGAAGATAAGGAAAAATAATAGATTTAAGAAAAGTATTTTTACTTCAATTTGTTATTCAGATCATTAAATGTTATATGTATTTAATGTCTTTAATAAAATGACGAGTAATAATGTGGGTGAGATTTTGGTTTTAAAATATTTTTGATGTCATAACTACACAAAGGAATGTCATTAATGCAATGCAAGTTAGCTGAAAATTTTCGAGTGTGAATTAGGTTAAAATAAATATCAATGGTGTTGCTCTTGGTTATAAAAACATGTTGGTTTGTTGAAAAGAATTATGAGGGAAAGTATTTGTAACTTTTAATTTTTTGAAAATTCAAAATTCTCTATATATAAAGTTAATGGGGCAAATTTGATTATTGAGCATACTTGGTATGTTATAGACGAGTTTTATTAGAAAATGTTTTTTTTTGCTCTGGAAACGGTTTCTATAATACAAATTATTTTTCATCTTTATGAGCAAGTGGACAAAGTGTATGAAATTTTGTCCGAAAATGTTCTTGATTTTTCTCCACATTAGGTATTAACTGCCTACATTAAAACTTGTTTAAATTGTATTTGAAGGTTCTATTTGTAGTTTGTTATATAAATTTGATTTGATTTTCCTGCAAACTTTTTTTTCTTCTTTTAATAAAGGCTTAAATACCTTTTTGGTCCTCATTTTCTTAATGTTTGTTGCGGATGGTCCTCATTTTGACAGAACGTTTTAAATGGTCCTTATTTCTACTGAATGTTTAAAATGGTCCTCATTTTCGCAATTCGTATTTTATTTTGTCATTTTTTTGTGACGCCGTTTAAATCATTAATGGAGCATTGTACAGGTGGCACGTAACACACCCTAATACAAATTGTGCCACCTATACAATGTTCCGTTAATGATTTAAACGACGTCACAGAACATGACCAAATAAAACACGAATTGCGAAAATGATGACCATTTTAAACATTCTGTCAAGATGAGGACCATCGACAATAAACACTACGAAGATTAGGACAAAAAGGTATTTAAGCCTTTAATAAATTTATCCATGTGAAGACATGATGTGTCTAACATGAATTTATGAAAAAGAAGAATTTTATGCTGATTATGTAAACACATAATTAATTATGCACTAATTATATTGAATATTTAATTATATTTTACGTCTAAATATAATTACTTATATTATATTTTTTTTATATAATTAGTTCTTATTTTTATTTGTTCGTATTTATACTTTTATAATGAAATAATATAGTATAATAATATATAAGTTATTATTATTATTATTATTATTAAAATAATAAAGTTGTAGAATTTATAACAATATATAAAGATGATTCTCGCTTTTGTATCCACATTTCAAAATTCCAATTTTATCCTTTAAAATATAATTATTTATTAAATTTTTGAAAATTGATCGTTATTTTTATTCCTCTTTTGTGTTCACATTTTAGAATTTCAACTTTACCCTTTAAAATATAATTATTTATTAAATTTTTGAAAATTGACCGTTATTTTTATAAGCTTAAACTTTTTATGAAATCGTTTATCTCTACTTTTTCTTATTTATCAATAGTTATTCTCTCTTCTTTTCTAATATATTTCATTTTACTTTTAATAAATATAATTTTATTTTATATATTAACTTAATAACATTACAATGTCATCATCTACTAATATGATATCATACATATGTAAAAAATGCATAAATAGCACTTGTGTTCAAGCCAGTAATAATAGTAATAATAATAAGATCATTGTAAACATAACTAATAAACAATAATAGTAAAATTAATTTTTTTAAATAAAAATAATATTATAATTTATTATTTAATTATAATTAAGTTATAATATCATTTTATAGTTTTTTTTTAAATTTATTATATCAATTAAATCAATCAAACTTTCATATATTTTTTATTAGTTTTTAACTATTTTTCTATTAATCCAAAAAACTCAATTTCATTTTCTTTCCCTTTTTTTTCACTCCCTTAAATCCATTTCTAAATTTAAACAAAGTTGTGAAATCAAACTAAATTAAAATTTAAGATAAAAACGATATTTAATTTCGCATATAAGTTTAAAGTATACAAACATATTTAATATGAATTTAATTTAACATATATGCTTTATAATTAACTCATATGTTAATAATATCCCTTTAAAAAAGTAAATTGATGAACTATTTTATTAAACATAAATTAATTTGATTCAATAATAATAATTTTTAAACTTGTATTATTTTCTGATGTTGGTTTTTATTTAAAGAAATTAATTTTAAATGTATAGTAATTGATAAATAAAGTTTAGGACATTACATGCATATTTCTAGATATATGAAAGGGTGAAGACATACAAACTATGATGTCTTTAACCATATATTATACACAGAGACACACACAATAAATATATATATATATATATATATATATATATATATATATATATATATATATATATTTATTGATAGTCAATTTATTAATATTTATTTTTAATGATTATTAACTAATTTATTGATAATAACTCATTTGATATTCGAGCTATATATAGCTGTATAAGTTGCAAGTACAAGATTTTATTGGAAATTTTTATTTTTATATTTGACGATAAGGAGAATTAGATTTAGACAAGTCTAAAATATAATTCAAACAAACTACGAATTTCTAAAATAAAATTTAATTGTCATAACTGGAACACACACAAAAAAAAAAACATTGGCAATTTGCCTTATATTTATGATAATTTAAAATTATTTTTATGGTGTAAATGTATTTTAATTATAAGTTCAATATCAATTCATGAAGACATAGGTCAATAAACTAGTCAACAACTACAAGTACCAGTCTGAAAATAATTTGTATCCAGAAAAACGCGCGAAAGACAAAGTATAACTAGAAACGTTAGCAGTTAGCACCGTTTGTACAAACGTACAAACGGCACACATCAGAAGCCAGCATTGGGCAACGAGAATTGTGAACGAAAAACTTCAAAGTTCAAACCTCAAACCCAAACCGTTCTTTCTTTTCTACTTTCATCCTTTCTGAACCAAAATTCCTGAACTTGGGTTTCCCTCCTCTCCGACATTGCTTGGGTTTCACTCTTCGTTCTAATCTTGAACCTTCGTTCTGCAAGAAAAGTTCAACAAACGCATAGTAGTTTGAACTAACGTAGCATGGACATGGAAGAGGAACAGGAGTACGAGGAGCAAATGATGGAGGACGAGGAGATCATGCAAGAAGACGCGTGGGCCGTCATCTCGGCGTACTTCGAAGAGAAAGGTCTCGTTCGTCAACAGCTCGATTCCTTCGACGAGTTCATCCAAAACACCATTCAAGAAATTGTGGATGAGTCTGCTGACATTGAAATTCGACCCCAGTCGCACAATCCCCGTCACAAATCCGACGTCGCAGAGGCATTTTCTTTCACATTTCTTTTCTTTCTTTTCTTTCTTTTCTGTTCGATTATGCACTGTTTTTTAGGTGATAAGCACCCAGGTACCACCAGCTTTTAAGCTGGGTTCCCAAGTGCTTGTGTGTTTGTCAATTGGTACGAGAAAGGAGTGCCGCCGACAAAGGGTTCTTACCAATGAGAAAGTTGAGTTAAGTATCACAGGGTGAAGAGGTTGAGTGAATTGTTGGTTATTTTTTGCAGAGTATTTATAAAATCAGTTTCGGTCAGATTTACTTGAGTAAGCCTATGATGACAGAGTGTGATGGAGAAACTGCCACGTTGTATCCCATGGCTGCCAGGTTAAGGAACCTTACGTACTCAGCTCCTTTGTATGTTGATGTCTCTAAGAGGGTTATAAAGAAGGGGCATGATGGTGAAGAGGTCACTGAGATTCAGGATTTAACCAAAGTTTTCATTGGAAAGGTGCCGCTTGATTTGGATAATTTTAATTTTGTTATTCAATGATTAGGCTCAATGACCGTTTAGTGATTACTCTTTTTCTCTTTGTTCTTATTTAATTCAATGGTAGGTTCCTATAATGCTTCGGTCTAGTTACTGCACATTATACCAGAATTCAGAGAAGGATTTGACTGAGCTTGGGGAATGCCCGTATGATCAAGGTGGGTATTTCATTGTTAATGGGAGTGAGAAAGTTCTGATTGCTCAGGAGAAGATGAGCACCAACCATGTCTATGTCTTTAAGAAGAGGCAGCCAAACAAGTATGCTTATGTGGCTGAAGTTCGGTCCATGGCGGAATCACAGAACAGAACACCCAGTTCTATGTTTGTGCGCATGCTTTCTCGGACTAGTTCCAAAGGGGTAATATTAACTTTGCAATTTAGGCTTTTCGGAGAAGTTTTTTTCGTGGTTGTGTGTTTTGTGCAACGTTTGAGTTTATGAATTTTACCATTTCAGGGTTCTTCAGGACAATATATACGTGCCACTCTTCCTTATATTCGAACTGAAATTCCCATCGTTATTGTGTTTCGAGCATTGGGGTTTGTTGCTGATAAACAAATATTAGAGCATATATGCTATGACTTTTCGGACACTCAAATGATGGAGTTGCTACGTCCTTCTCTGGAAGAGGCGTTTGTAATTCAAAATCAACAGGTGACTTCGCTAGTTTTAAATGTTATTTGCTTGCAGCCACAGTGGTGCTGCTTATCTTGTCTAGAATTTAACATCAACTGAGACTAGATACCATTTTAGTTGAGGAGAAAAACATTTATAACATTTTCGGAGGTGAGAGTAACCAGAAAAGAATACATTTTATGGATTTAACAAAGAGTTTATTTTTAAGCAGAGTGAGATCATGGACAAAACATGTGCTCCCCAAGATATAGAGAAGGACAAAATGAAGTTCCTTTACAGGGTTCAAGATGGAGTGGGGAATTTGATTGTTGAGAACAAATGAAAGACGTGATTCATTAGATGACATGTAATAAGAAGAGCATCACCTAGAAGCGTAAAGGAACTTTTATGATTAGTGGAATATGGCAGAATTTGGTACACTATTTTACACTCTATGTATTTACTACCGTTAGGTAATTTGATTTAATTTCATATAAATTTATCTCAACTGCAGGTTGCACTTGACTACATTGGGAAAAGAGGAGCCACTGTTGGTGTAACCAAGGAAAAGAGAATTAAGTGAGTTTAGTTGGATTTTTTAAAACCTCACAGTGGTTTGTGCTGCATCCTTTATTGAGTTAGGGTTACACTTGTATCATAATCTGCAGGTATGCTAAGGAGATCCTTCAAAAGGAGATGCTCCCTCATGTTGCCATTGGGGAATATTGTGAGACCAAGAAAGCTTACTATTTTGGGTAAGTTTATTATTTTTCATATACTGTGTTTTAATTTTGATTACATGGTGAGTATTTATTATACTGTCATTGCCCTACAGATATATCATTCACCGGCTACTACTCTGTGCACTTGGGCGGAGAGCAGAGGATGATAGGGATCATTACGGAAAGAAGAGGCTGGATCTGGCTGGTCCTTTACTTGGTGGACTTTTTAGAACGGTTTGTTTGTGATATTTCCCAATTTATTTGTCTTTTACGTAGTAACTTTCTGATCAATCAATTCCTGACCATTGTAACTTGTGGGGCAGCTGTTCAGAAAGCTAACAAGAGAAGTCAGGGCGTATGTACAGAAGGTTTGTTCAGACTTCCAAGTTACAGCTATTGCTGTATTCATTTTGCATTACCTAAACCTTTGTACCTCATGAATTTTGTAGTGTGTTGATAAAGGGAAAGAGGTTAATCTGCAATTTGCTATCAATGCAAAAACCATCACAAGGGGCCTTAGATACTCACTTTCTACTGGTAATTGGGGGCAAGCAAATAGTGCAGGGACTACAGCTGGAGTTTCACAGGTATGAATATAAATTATTGCATTATGGTTCAAGTAATTGTTTTGCAAAAAGACTGTTCAATTTGATCTTCTGCTTCAGGTGCTGAACCGCTTAACCTATGCATCCACTTTATCGCACTTGCGAAGACTGAATTCCCCAATAGGGCGTGAAGGTAATCTTTCTTTATTCAAGCATGATCCAGCCTTCAACTTTTCCCTCTCCGCTTGTACATTTCTTGCATAATAGTAAATGCAATAGGTATTGCTTTATCAGTTATTTCTATAGATTCACTCAGAATATGCACTATTGCAATACTACTTATTTATCTAAGTGGTAATTAAGACTGTATTTTTTACTATTCCAGGGAAGTTGACCAAACCAAGACAACTGCATAATTCACAATGGGGAATGATGTGTCCAGCAGAAACACCCGAAGGACAAGTGTGTATTTTGCTTTCTAAGCATACTTCTATATCATTACTTGTTGGAACTCATCTTTCTCTGGTATTTATGAGTGTGATTGGGCTATTGTATAGGCCTGTGGACTGGTGAAGAATCTGGCATTGATGGTCAACATAACGGTTGGTTCAGATGCATATCCTATTCTACAGTTTTTGGAAGAATGGAGCACCGAGAATTTTGAGGTTGATGGCCTTCCTGCGTAAAGTTACTTTGTTTCTCTATTGAGTCCTTATGATTTCTATGCTTAAACTTGTTTGTTCTCCATCCGCATAGGAAATTACTCCTGCAGTGATTCCCCAAGCAACAAAAATTTTTGTAAATGGTTGCTGGATAGGTATCCATCGTGATCCTGATATGTTGGTGACAACATTAAGAATGCTGAGACGACGGGTAACTACCATTTCTCTTTTGATATGTTTCTAAGTACATAAACCTATTTTTAAGAGCAAGATATGGCTGCGATAAAGAATAAAACTACAGCAAGTATAAAATATAAAACTTCCTAAAATACAGAATGAGCAACATAGTTTTGACATTATTTTTAGAGGCCATGGTATGTGTCTTTCAAATTGTTGATTTACTGATAACTTCATGATAGACCCATCTGAATAGCGATTATTGACTTTCTTTTGGGATTTGATTGATTAAAGTTGCTTAGATGATTTAATTGCGGTATGATGCTGATGGTTCCCATGGTTCAGGTTGATGTTAACACTGAAGTTGGGGTTGTCAGAGATATCCGTCTTAAAGAGGTGCATATATATACAGATTATGGTCGTTGCAGTCGTCCTTTATTCATTGTGGATAAGCAAAGGCTTCTCATAAAGAAGAAGGATATTCATGCTTTACAACAGAGGGTGAGCCAGCATTAACTTTAGTTAGAGTTGACATTGTTTCAGTTATTGCTTAACTCATGATTCAATTTCTTCAGGAATCCCCTGAAGAGGGTGGATGGCATGATCTAGTGTCCAAGGGCTTTATAGAATATATTGACACGGAAGAAGAAGAGAATACAATGATTTCCATGACAATTAATGTTAGTATTATAATTCTGGATTTGAAAAAAGACCCTTTATTGAATATGCAGGTTCTTAATGCAGATAAAGAGGCATATTCTAATAATTATTGAATAAATGTTACAGGATCTTGTACAAGCTAGGATCAATTCAAAAGAAGCATATTCTAATACGTATACTCATTGTGAAATCCACCCATCACTGATTCTGGGTGTATGTGCTTCCATCATACCATTTCCTGATCACAATCAGGTAAATATGTATTCTTTGTGTGTATTCATTCTGATTAATACACATTATCCGTCTCATTTATCTTTGACTGGTCCAATCAGTCCCCACGTAATACGTATCAGTCTGCAATGGGAAAGCAAGCAATGGGAATATATGTTACCAACTACCAGTTTCGGATGGTATTGTTTGTTCTTTCTTGTGATTAATGAGTGGCTGTTTTTCTGTATATGTATTTTATTTTACTTAACACTGGATTATACTCCATGTTTTTGCTTCACTACTTAGGACACCTTGGCCTACGTTTTATATTATCCGCAAAAGCCACTGGTCACTACAAGAGCCATGGAGCATCTTCATTTCCGTCAACTCCCAGCTGGAATTGTAACATCATGCTTCCTTTCTTTATATCATTTTGTTGGTAATTTAAACATTCTAATACATTTACCCCTTGTGTTTTAGAATGCCATCGTTGCCATTTGCTGTTATTCTGGTTACAATCAAGAAGATTCTGTGATCATGAACCAATCATCAATAGACCGTGGGTTCTTTCGGTCTCTGCTTCTCCGTTCATATAGGTATGAATGCCCATAATGGGATATTTTCTCCTTTCAGTTGCTGTGTTTGTGATGTTTAGGAATGCTGCTTTCTTTAACTTTCATAGAGACGAAGAGAAGAAGATGGGAACCCTAGTCAAAGAAGGTTTTGACCGTCCAAATAGAGCTGACACCATGGTGAGAATTTTGGCTTTGGTGGCAAATTATAACTCTTGCTTTGTATTTTTATTTGGAAAAAGATATTGGTTTCTTGTTGGTGGTTTCATTTTGCAGGGAATGAGACACGGTTCTTATGATAAGCTGGATGATGATGGTCTTGTATCACCAGTAAGCATATCTGTATTTATGCATTTTGTTGTCTGTTCCTGACACTTTACAAAGACCAATTTATTATTATGCAATAGGGTACAAGAGTATCTGCTGAGGATGTTATTATTGGAAAGACCAGCCTAATATCCCAAGAGGAGGATGTTATTACTGGAAAGACCAGCCCAATATCCCAAGAGGAGGCACAAGGACAAGCTTTACGATACACTAGGCGTGATCACAGCATAAGCTTACGTCGCAATGAAACTGGAACTGTTGATCAAGTAAGTTTATCGTATTCATTTACTTCAACATGTTACATGTTGAGTTTGAGCCTATGTTAGTGTGAATGCATAGTGAATAAGAGGTTTTAAATTTTATCGACATGGGAACTAAGAGCATATTAATGTTTCCAGAATCCTTAAATTCTTATGGTTTTGTAGGTTTTGGTGACAACAAATGCTGATGGATTGAGATCTGTGAAATTAAGAGTGAGATCTGTTCGTATACCACAGATTGGTGACAAATTCAGTAGTAGACATGGTCAGAAAGGAACTGTTGGCATGACTTATAGGCAAGAAGACATGCCCTGGACCGTAGAAGGCATCACCCCTGATATTATTGTGAATCCACATGCCATTCCTTCTCGAATGACAATTGGTCAGCTTATCGAGTGTATCATGGGGAAGGTGGCAGCTCATATGGGAAAAGAAGGAGATGCTACTCCTTTTACAGATGTTACTGTAAGTAGCATTCTTCCATCTAATACCCTAAACCTAACAATGTAGACCAAAAGGCAGAGGTAAGTTATATCTTTTTCTAAAAGTTTTCAGTCAAAATGATTTTTCAACATCACCTGTGAACAAAATTGTTTTTTTTTTTTGTTGTTGTATGTTTATGTCAATACATTGAATACATATACATATGTTGTCCAGGTGGACAATATCAGCAAAGCTCTGCACAAATGTGGGTATGAAATGCTTGGTTTAGAGACTATGTACAGTGGTCATACAGGTAGACGTCTGAGTGCAAAGATTTTCCTTGGTCCGACATATTACCAAAGACTGAAGCACATGGTTGACGACAAGATCCATTGTCGTGGTCGGGGTCCTGTGCAGATCCTCACAAGGCAACCTACTGAGGGACGGTCACGAGAGGGAGGTCTCCGATTTGGAGAGATGGAACGGGATTGCATGATAGCTCATGGAGCCGCTCACTTCCTGAAGGAAAGGTTGTTTGATCAAAGTGATGCATATAGGGTTCATGTATGTGAGCAATGTGGGTTGATAGCTATTGCAAATCTCAAAAAGAATAACTTTGAGTGCAGGGGGTGCAAAAACAAAATTGACATTGTTCAGGTGAATGGTAATTTATCTCTTCTGGTAGTCCATGTCTAAGCTTTTCCTTGTGCTGATTTTTTTTGCTTGCTTTGATTGTCCGTGTAGGTTTTCATTCCGTATGCTTGTAAACTCCTCTGCCAAGAGTTAATGGCTATGGCCATAGCTCCAAGAATGCTTACAAAAGGACAAAAGAAGAAGAAGGGAGCCTGATAAACATCTTTCACCAAAAGTCACTTTTCTTATATTCTCACCTCAAGCTCTCCAGAACTTAGGATATACACGGTATCTTTGACAAATAAGTTTTCGTTGTGAACAACATGCAACATCTTTCAATACATTCACATCTCTTTTCAATAACTGGACTTTTTTCCTCTTTCTTTTTATAATATCTCTCCCTTTCCCATTACACACTAATAAACTAGTTATATACATTTTATTTATTAAAGCAAACTTATTATGATTTTATGGAAACGAAATTCTCTCTATAAAGAGTGAAATATGTTAAAAATGTGAGGACTCGCATATGCATTTTTATAACATCTTATGACTTAGATGATTATAATTTTTATTGATTAATTTATTTGCATTCATACTTTTGTATAAAATTGTGTTGTCCCAAAATTGTAACCAATAACAATGATAATACTAATGACTAAAAAATATCATGAATAAATGATGTTACAAAGTATCACAGACTGCAGCCAATATGTGGACTTTTTCTGACACCGCTCAACGTCAACTTTTTTTTTTCAAATCCAATTCTCCATCATGCTACCACCATCCAAAAGACAAAAAAGCAACCATATTCTTAAATGATGAAAGTCAAACAAAAAAAAATGCAATCAATCTTAATTAACACAAAAATATGTGCAAACTTGCATGAATACATTTAAAACTTAAATTTCGCTAGTAAATTTTATGCATCATGCGTAGGAAATTGTCGGTATAACATAATTTCACAATGTTAATCGATATACGAAAATGATTTTTGATAGATATTTTGTTGAGAAAATTACTAAATAGAATTTTTTTTTTATGAAAATTACACAAATAAAATAATAAAAAATTATAATTTTTTTTTACTAAAAAAATACTATTTGTCAAAGTATCATTTTCAATAAATATTTTACTTATGTATCAATTATATTCTCTCCTATATAACATATGGGATGTGAGTCTGTCTCATGATACACTTTATTTAATTTAAGTAAAATGCACTCATAATCTCTACTTAAATATGCACAACTTTACCTCCTCTTGGATTAAAATCTATAAAAAATTAACTTCTTATCCTTATATATAGATGCAATGTTTTTTTTTTTCTTATGATTCTTATGTTAAAATATATAATTTATTCCATTATTAGTTTAATGATTTTGATAAAGAATAAATATTCTTTAAAAGGCTTTAAAATATCTTTTTAACTGAAATGTATTAAAATAAATATAATTTATCAAGTTATTCTCCCATAAACAGATAAAGTTTTTTTTTTTAAAACTTATATTTAAATTTGAAATAAATTTAAAATAATAATCAAGTATAAAAATGAAGAGATTAGTGATTATTATCATTCATTCATACATACCTACAAATATATATATATATATATATATATATATATATATATATATATATATATATATATATATATATTAACATAAATTTGATTTTTAATATTTCAAAATGCTTTATTAAATCTATTTTAAGCAGTTTTTTGTGGTTTTTAAGAAGGTTGTATCTATAATATATTGTGTGAGTATGTAATAATTAGATTTTATTCAATAATAACTTTTTTATTTATTGGACTGGATGTTTACTACTAGATTAATAATTATAATTTTTAATAAAAAATGTACTGCATGATTTGATTGTAGCTGGACAATTGATATATTATTCAATAAACATCACTTTAATTAATACTAAAATATTGCAAAGAGAGTTAAACGGAATTCCTTATTCATTCAATACATATTCAATTATATGTATTATACATCAATCACACACTCTGTGATTCTAAATCAAGTTCTCAATTCATAATGACTAAAAGAGGAATATATTTACTAAAAGTGTTATCCTTACATAAATTAATTTGTCTCTTCCTCCCTTAAGCTGTGAATATGAATTTATATCAATTAAACAAAGCTAACACTTGAGTAACAGTTTATCATTTGAATGAACATTTGTTGCTTCATGATAATTGTTTTGTCTTCCCTTAGTCAATTTTCAAGTTATAACTTGAGTAATTAATTAATGTTAAGTAATAGTACTCTCTACCTGTGATAAAGTTAATTAAACCAACACTATATGTAAATATTTTATATAAAAAAAGGAAATCAATTTATGATCTGATGGTAATTATTTAAACTTAGTCATCTTTTAATTGCTAGAATTTCATTGAAGAAATGAAAATACGCTTTAAAAAGCTAGAAAGAAGATGAAAAAAGTTTAAAAAGTAAATAACTAAATAGTTAAATTTCTAATTTACGTCTAAAATATATGTTATAATTTTAACTTTTATCATTTTATATAATTAAAAGAACTCTAAAGATCCATAAAAATATATATATATATATATATATATATATATATATATATATATATATTTTGATTATTTTAAAATGATTTTTATCTATAATATTAGTAAAGGAGATTTCTGTGTGCACAAATTTTTATTATTTTGTCTTGAAGTGACATTTTTTAAATTTAATTGTTATTTCAATTAAAATTATTATTTTATTCTTTAAATATCTGTTTAAATAAATTTAATCATTTAAAATTTAAATAATTATCTACAGTAAAAAGAAGTAAACACATATATTTTTACTAACATGATGATAAATATGTATTATGCGCAGTTAAACTTATCATTATTTATTTAAAATGTAATATTTTTATAGCTATTTGAACTAAATAATACTTATTTAAAATATAATTTAATGGTAAATTAAGGGTAAACTTTTATCAATTTGTCAATTTGTGATATATATATGTATTTACCAGTTAAAATAGTGTATACACTTAAATATAACATATTATTTATTTTAACATACATTTTATAACAATATATTGATATTTATTTAGAGAAATGAAAGCTCTAAAAATCATTCAATCCTCAATAACCTAACTGGACCAATGGCAATAATTCTCTACATTCATCCATGACAAGAGTCAAATTCCAAAAATAAAACATCAACACAAAGCCATAACCAAAACCCTTATCCTGAAACCCGCGTGTTCCATATCCACCTTTTTTGTTCTTTTGCATTTGGACCAAAACCACACCACCCTTGTCCCTACCCAACTTCCACCAATCCATCGCCTTCAACCCTGCTGTCTCCCCAAACCCACCACCGCTTTTCACCACTCATTCAAAATCATCACACCATTTCAAAACTATTCGGCCATAAATTTGAATTTTCTCATTTTGACAGAAAAACATAAATTATAATGTTTTTTTTTATAATATGAGATCACATCTTTTAAATAATTTTAGAATATTAAAAATGGAAAAATAGAAAAAATGGAGAATCACTCAAAATATAACGTCTAAAAAGATGATGATATTTTGATCCAATTTTAACTTATCACGATTATCCTTCAATTATCTATCTTAATTTAAATAGTGTCTTTTAGTAATATAATAGAATGATATCTAAAGATGATTGGAGTGACACATCAAAATTGAATAGAAAAAAATAGATCAAAATATATTTTTTATCAAAAGTTCAAAAACCTTTTAAGTTTTAATTCAACCTTAACGTCAACAAATCAACCAAATGCCACTCAAGGAAAAAAAAAACAAAAAACACCAACATGACTCCGTTATCAAACCAGAATTAGCATAAACCCAAGACACAGTGTGATAACTGTGAGAGACACTCTCCAATGTCCAGCACCATGATCGGAGTTTCCATCACTGTACACTCTCTCAATGTTAAACTTATCATAATCTGAAAGCTCCACCTTTCGTTGCTTCGACGGCAACACATAAGGGTACATAACAGACTCTTCCACGTTGGAGTGACCAAGCCCTAACAAATGCCCTATCTGATGCATCACCGCACTCTCCAAATCCAACTTCCCCAACACGGTGCCGTTTTCCCTCCCCAACCCCCACTCCTTGCTCCCATCCAAACGTATCTCTCCATTAGAACCATTCCTCAACAACCTCACAACGCTCTCACCCCACACCACATCCTCAACGCCCTCGTCCAAATCGTAAAACCCTACCCTGATATCAGCCTTTTCGTAACTCTCTTCCGTCAGGTTCAACCCCGTCAAAGCCCTGTCCCACCGCGCGAACGCCCTCCTGAACACCGCCGTCACGTTCGCCGGTATTCTACTCTCCGGGAGGAACCCGTACGTCACCCTTCTCGCCCAGAACCACCGGTGCCCGGCCTTTGGCCACGAGACGTTACCCGCGGCGGAGTACTCGAGGTTCATGTCGGGGACGCCGCACCGCGGCAGCGAGAGTTGGTGGAACGTCTCGTTGGTTAGGTCACCGGTGGATTTGAGATTGAAAAAACTCTGGTAGGAGTGTATGGCGGTTCGCGTTTGGTGGTCGAGGAGGTCGTTGAATGGAGGAGAGGATTGGAGGTAGCCGAAGTCTGAGAAGTAGCCTTTGATGCGAGAAAGGCCTTTGACTTCCTTGGTCGGCGGCGGCGGAGACAACTCTTGCTGTTCGACGTCGTCGACGGTGTTGTACCACCGGGAACCGACCAGTGCGCCGCTGGTGCTTCTGAATCGTCTGGTACTTAGAGAAGAACGGGCACCACCGCCCTTGGCCTGAGATTTCTCCGGGTGAAGAACAAGAAGAAGGAATAGGAACGTAAAAAGGTATTGTTTCATGATTTTGGAGAAATTGCATGTAATCCAAATTCTAGATAAGAACATGAGGTGAAGATTTATGGCGTATAAATAAGAATTGAGTTTCTTAAAATGTAGAAAAAATGTGAGAGATGTGTTGTGATGCATTAAATAGTAGGGTTTATCTTTGACTATTGCACTTGGGAACATATTAACAAGTTGTTCATAATATATTTTCTCCTTTAAATATTTGTCTCTATTTCTATTATGAAATTTTATTAATAAAACTGTAAATTTTCACAATATTTTAATTTTTGGGGGTGCGTATATATAACATTTACAAAAAAGAAAAAGTAAAATAGTTATTTGGAAAATTTAAAAAAGCCTTTATATATATATATATATATATATATATATATATATATATATATATATATATGTTATGCGACTTTTGTAAAATTTATCGTTTATAAAATTATTTTATACGTATAATATTATAATAAATTTAATAAGTATTACATTATTTATTATTATATATAGTTTATATATAATAAAAAAAAGACAGAGCAAAAAAGAAAGTAAAACCATGTGTGTGGGGAAACTAGAAATGGGTCATAAAATCAATGGATAGATCATGACAAGGTTCCGAAGGGCCCAAAGGTTGTTGAATCATATATAGTTGATTAATTTGCCGACATATTTAATTGTCATCAAATTTCCACCTCATTTAGCATGTTAGATTGTTAACGACCACTATCCTTTCAAAGAAAAAATTGTAAATTCAATATATCTCAGTATTTGAACTACATTTTCTAACTCAGTATTCTGTCATTTTTTGATGTTTAATACTTATCAAAATTAAAAAAAAAAAAACTAGAAGAAGAAAATTTTGTCAAAAGTAAATAATTCTACATTTTTTATGTTTTGTTTTGGGTAAAAATAGTTTTATAATTTTATATTTCCCTGTAGAAGTATGGTTTGGGTTTCTTTTGATAGATTAGCAATTTTTGTGATTTTCAATTTAGAGGATAAAGAAACATATAGGTGTTATACAAAACAAAGAAATACATGTAACATTATATCATTTTTATAACGAAAATCTAAAATACTTTCGCTTGTAAACGGAATTTTAAAATATTTACTTTCATTCCATCAAATTATTCACAAAATTTCACAAATTTTACATTCAAATCTCTTCAATTTCACATTTTCAAACCTCAAATTCATTTACTCCATCTTCCTCGAATTCATCATTAAAAGCAAACACTCCCTTAATATTTATCCAACAACAATCAAACCTTCATCTTTTGTTCATGTCTCTCTCTTCCAGAAGATGTCTGTGCAAATGAACAACCAGAGTTCGTTAAAAGTAGTTTGCTCCACTTTTTGATTGAAGGGAAAAAATTTTGTGAGAAACTCACGTATTAATCTCCTATTCCATTGTTAAAAAGTGTTTTTCTTTTCTAGACCAAGCCATTTATAAAATTATTTAGAGATATCTTTTCCTTTTTTTTTAATCAACAGAGATATCTTTTCCTTGTTCTACATAATTATTAACTCAAGCTTATGACAAAGAAATTTGGGATAGATTTCATAAAAAAATTAACTCAAGTTTGATATTGTGGAGCCAATAGGATTTTGTAACATTTTTACCAAAAGTCTATCTCAAGTTCTTTTATATGATTTCCGGATTAGTCTAAACGTCCATGAACCTTGAACCTTCCGCTTAGATAATGAGATGTGATAGAATCTAAATTATTTGTCTGAAATTAAGTCAATTAGCAATTAATATCTTATAATTAAGCTAATCAAATTTGTGTAGTTAGGTTATTAATCTTTTGCATAATTATATACTTTATTTATTATATACTTTATTTAGATATATTAAGTATACATATGTATTTTCAGTACATACATTCAAATCATCTTTTTTTTTTTCTTACATGGCATCAAAGATAGTCATGGGTTAAAGTCTATATATCCTAGTGAAAGTTGGGAATATTATTCCACTCGCTATAAGATTGTTATCGGACCATTCATTAATGTCTAGTCTCACGCTCAAAATGTATATACCTCAGCATGACGAGAGTGTATTGAAAGTCTCATATCGAGTAGAGATAAAATTCATTCACAATATATAAATAAGTGCAAACATCACCTTATAAATTAATTTTGTCGGATTGAGTTAGCTTTTATTCTTGAAATTTAAAAAAAAAATTGTTCTGAAAAATCTGTGGAACATGTAATTCAAAAATCACTTTTACAAAAGTCATTTTAAAAACAAAGAAAAGAAAAGAGGGAGAACGTCATATAAGAAGAAGAATAGAGAATGTGAGGAAAAAAAAAACTCGTTCTAGAATATATTATATGAATTTTAAAAATAATGTTTCAAAAAATTTGTTCAATAATGCATTTCGTGTGTTTTGAAAATTCTATTACAAAAATCTGGTTGTTCTGAATGTATTATTCTTGAAATTTAAGAAGAAAAAAAAATTGTTCTGAGAAATTTATGGAATATGTAATTTAAAAATCACTTTTACAGAAGACTCATTTTAAAAATTTGGGAGTGCACAAAGAAATTTTGGGGTGTAGGAAGTAAAAGCCGAAAACTTTATTGTAGAGGGTGGAAGAAAATCACAATCTTCAATTTACACGCTTTCTCTATGATTGATACCTCCATACACTTCCAAGTTTATAAGGGATGAGAGGTAGTTTTGGGGTCCAACCCCATCACCAAATTCATTATTTTTTAATCATTTATCCAATAATATTGTTGGTTACCTTCCTTAGGAACGGTAGAAAATAGACTCTAATCATTTTATATAAAAAATAAACATTAAAATTATGTTTAATTTCAATATATTAGTTTAATATCTCTAAAATTATTATTTAAGATATCTTATTTTCTCTACACCCTCCAACTATCTTCATGTGTTCCAATTTCTCCTTCTGTATTATTATTGGGTGAAAACCTAAAGAAACAAAATATACATCAGGGACTTTTAAAGTTGTTGATGATTAATTATTCATGCTTTTGTATTTCCGTTTATAGCTTTTTTTTTTCTATTTACTTTTAATACGATTTTTTATCTTCATTTTTACCACTTCCCATGCACTGAAATAAATTGGACTTGTTTGAGAAAAATACTTTTATTTGGTACTTGTAGCAATTAGACCTTTGTTTACTATTTAAACCATGACTACAGCTACAAATATTATTGTGTGGAAACACAACCTAAAGTATTAATTTCTGTCTTCCAATACTGGACTAGCCGATGTAGACAGAACTTTCTTTCATCCATATTTTTTCCCTATTATGCTACAAAATTATTATACATAAATGATTTCATATTTTTAACACATTTTCTATTATTTAATTATAACTTATCAGAGACCAAAAGTTATAAGAAACTAGATATACAGCTGCATCCTTACCTTATAATTAAATAAAAAAGAGCATTTGCATGACATTGAAAATGTGCAAAGAAGAAACCACCATGAAGCAGGAAGATGAAAAATCAAAAGGATGAGTGAAAATAGGTGAGTTATTTTGTTTACCTTATAATTTCAGATCTACCGAAAGAAGTTTTATTGTTGACAGTGACGACAAAAATCTTTTGAAAATCACAGAAAATTCGTCACTATAATTTACGAAAAAACTTTAAAAAGAAAAATGGTTTTCAAAACCAAATTTAGTTAGTATTAAAGTAAACAAAATATTGAAACTTAAGATTACAAGTCATTAAATCAGTTTTAGTTAGCTTTTACTTTCCATCAAACTCTTGACAAGTAAATAAATTAAATTACATACAAAATTAAACACTACAAATAATGTCATGCTTTTTCTTCTAAATTTAAGTCTAAAATTGTGAACTAACTAAGAACTTGAGAAGGAAATCGAGGCTAGGCTATTTGCCTTAAGATGGACTTTTGCATACTCACAACCCTGGTATGCTAATTGCAATATTTGTATATTGAAACAACCAAACCAGCCATTAAAACGAAACAAATGAATGGTTTTGCCAAATACATAGTAAAACCATAACTGAATAGTATCAAACTACAATAGCACAAGTAGTTCCCTCTCTATTTTATCCACAAACAGTGAAGTTTCTTTTACATTTTTTTAACTTAACACTACTTTGCCATGCAAACAGAAACAAATAATTCATATGTAGGTCACAAACTAAACCCAGGACAAAAGCCAAAATTAGAATTAAGGAAACAAAATAATATGTAAGAAAACAAGGCATAATATACTTATTATCTTCTTGACAATTGGCTTCAGCTCTTACCTGATAATGGGAACTGAAATAGGATCCGGTCCCAACGTCAAGTCCATAGCAGCTGCACAGGGATGGTTTCAATGGCTGTGGTTAGTGGCAAAGCTAACACCCAATTTATGGGCTTTCTCTTATTTTCACAAGTTTCATTGGTGCAAAGATTGACGACTAAGCTCAAAAAGTAGATTTTTTTTTTGCTGTTTTCCAAATATACATCTTTATAAATAACAAAAGTGAAAACAAAGTGATTTTAATGTAATTATTTGTGGGGAGGGGGAATCCTCAAAGTTCAAAACAAGGTCACAAAAAAGCTTAGCCAGCTGGACAGGTAGTGTTAGGATCGTATTCCTATAGAAGTTTAAAACTATCTATTGCATAAATAGCTACTTAACCGTTCCCTAATGAAGTCTACATAAAACAAGAGTACATGATGATATATCCCATGTTATAACATTCAGTTGATCACTACAAAAATCCTACTTATTAGACACCCAAAGCTATTAAACTTACGATTGATCAAATGGAAGGTTATATGAGCAAATGCAAATGCACCCAGCCAAACAAACTCATCTGCAGCAGAGCATATGCAACCAAACAGCAACAAAAGCTTGACACGATTAATTTTATAAGGATTGTGAACTACTCATACATGCAATCATGCATGAAAATGTCGAGAAGAAAATAGAGCAAAAAGGAAATCTAAGAAGCACCAGTCTACAACAACTTCAGAATTTTGCAATGTAAGCATATTAGCTGAAAGTCTGCCAAAAGATGGGCTCTCACATACCCTGCAAACCTAATATGTTAATTGCCAGTATTTGAAAGGAACAAGAAATAATGAAGCAAGCAGCTACTAAAACAAAACAAATGAATGGTTTTGCCAATCACCTAGCAACACCAAAACTGAATAATATCAAAACTACAAAAGCACAAGCCCGAGTCCAGATGGTTTCAAGGCATTACGAATCCTATAATTGTACAAGTAGTAGTGAAGCTGTCCATCTCCCGGTCCAAACTTGAGCTCTTTGAGGAAATTCTCATTGTGCATCACATCCAAGGCGTTGAAAACATCAAAATCCTTTTGCTTTGCCACAATTAGCACATCATTCATCAACTGAGTCAATGGGGTTTTGGTGGAGACATTATAATAAGAATAAGCAGCTTTCAAAGTTGAGTAATTTTGATTTCCAAGGATCGAAGAGGGGAGTGTATAAAAGCTGCAGAAATCAGTGATCTCATGATTCCCCGGACTCTCCACCAAGAAACTATCCACCACATTCTCATTGGGAAGTAGCCAATGTTCAACGTCATTTTCATCGAAATCAGGTGCAACAACAAACTGGCTCAAGTAGTTTCTAAGCAGCCGAGTAACAGCAGGGACATCCCGAAGCTCCATTTTCCTGAATCCAGGAGTAACCGGCGAATCTGGCAATTTGTAAAGTTTTATTGTGCGACTCATCGTCATCCTAGCACCAAGCCTTGAAAACCCAACATCAATCAGCTTCTTCGGATTCAATGATCGGTGCCAATACTGACAAGTCGTGATTGGTGTTGGAAGCACAACCCCAGCTGTATAAGCCGCCTGCCAAATATTCTCCAAATGAACCCTCCTAGTGACCTCCTTGATCATAACAGGCGCAAGCCTCTTCGACCTAAGCTTCTTATGAACACACAAGAAATTGATCTCAGCCATCTTCACAACCTCCTCATTAACTCTGATCCTTGCTGGTACGCCACTGATGAAAGCAACCAACTTCTTCGAGGCCTTGGCACGCACACCAATGTGCCAACTCCGGTAGTACCCCGGAACGCGCAACGCCCACCTGAGAAACTCCTTGGAATAGTTGAACCTGAACATGTTCTCATCATCCTCAACATAGTTATTCTTCAGCAGAACATAAACCTCATCACAGGTTTCCGAAGAGTCCATGTCACATGTGGTCCACTCATAAGCACTAGGAAGGTTATAAGGCTCCTGCTTAACCTCAGACAAAGGTGTTGGGGGCTCAATGGGGCCTTCAGACAAACTTGCGTCCCCAACATCCTTGTATTGTCCAACAGGTTGTGTTTCCCAGAACTTATGTCTCTTACCAAGAGTCATTGAATCTTGGAAACTTTGCACAATGGTTTCCAACGAGGCGTTGTTGGAGACCACTGAGTCTCCATGAACAAGATCTGGTTTCGCATTTGGAGACCCAGATGGGACACTGTTATCACCCATATCAATTATCAAAAACCCCCAACTCTGCAGAAATATATATTAAAAAAAAACACAATAAAAATACTGAACACGAAATTAATTGAAACGGAGATTCAATTTGAAACTGAAACACTGCAACAATAGAACCTTGATCCGGTGGAAACCGAAACGAAATTACAAGGAAATTGGTGCTGAATTAAAATCAAAACACGAAATATAATAAGAAAAGAGGAAAGATTGAGAAAAGAAGCACAGATTAGAGAGTGAAAGAAATTTAGATAAACTCACGATGTGGGACGAAAACGATGATTTAGATCGGGTGTGAGAAAGAGTGGCGAAGAAGGATTGGAATCAGGGTTACTTGGTTGTATAGCGAAAGTATCTATATGATGTGGTTTCTGAAGAAAGGGGTCACCAAGATGCGTGTGGAAAGAAGCATTGGGGAGGACGAAGGTACGGAACGAGTGTTTTTATCCCATGCGACGGGTTAACCAAGGATTCATTCTTTCGGTTATGTTAATGATAATTAACTTACCTAATTCTATATTACATTTTTGTTTTTTCACTTCTGTTTTATACATACACACACATAGTATTAAACCACGTAAAATTATAATTACTTTGTGCACTAAAACATTTCTAAAATTATAATTTAACTACTCAGATTAAATATTTCTAGAATTAAAATTTTTAATTAAGCCACTGATGGAAATTAATACGGTTTTAAATTTATCCTGAATAATATAGTAGTTTTAATAGGTATATATGATTTAAAACTTTTATACTTAAATAGTGATATGGTCATAGTTTTGGTTAAGTTTTTTTAATTTGATCCTATTTTAGGATTTTTATTCAATTTGGTATTAAATTTTGAAAATATCATTCAATTTAGTCATTTTACTTAATATTATTAAAATTGTTAGTTATTTTACTTAATACCATTAAAATTGTTAACAGAATAACAATGTATACGTGTCATTGTTCCATTGACGTTATGTATTGTACAATGATGTGGTCGTTTATTTACTGTGACAACATGGTTTGGTATTTAATTGTAAGTGAATTAGGTTTACGAATGAGAGGAGATTGGGATTAGGATTCATTACTCAGAGAAAATTTGGAGAGGGTTCGCTGCTAGGACGAAATTGGATTGAAAGGTCCCAACCAGTTTCATCCGTCATTCTGATCTACATTGTTGTCGAATAAGAAATTAACTAGTTGTCTCCAACCAAATAGTTCTTAACGTCTTTGAATTAAATTCACTTATTATCTCTGCATTTTATAGCTAAGTTCAATAACAAAATAACTACATTATAACAGAGAAAAAGAAAATAAGTTTGAAACAAGATCATCGGTGCAATAAAGAGAAAAACTCATCAAAATTATAAGTTTTACCGAGACTCAATTGCTTGGATTCCGTCTTTCTTTTATGATTTTTGTGAACCATCCCTGGTCATTGAAAATCTGAAATATGGCTTGACAAAAGATCAAAACCATTTGTACAATACAAGTCCATGCACGTACGAGGGATGATCCAATTCTTTATGATACAAAATTGTATGTTAATAACTATCAAGTCTTGGAATTGATGAGAACATTCAAGTTCTTTTACTTTTTTCATTTCAAGCAAGCAATCTTTTGATGTTGTCTACCATTCAATTACAAGGATAAGTGAAAATTATAATTGATAAATATAATAGTTAAGCATTTTGAATTCATTGTCATTACTCAAAAATTTAGTAACAATTGTTACAAGTAAGAGAAGATGACTATAATACAAAACTCTTAAAAATTGTTGATTCTTGTCGAGGAAGAAATTGGGAATAAACATCCAATGGGTGGTCTTACAATTCCTTGCAAAGAAGAAAAGTTCTTAGATATCACTTCTCGTTGGAATCAATAGCTTCTAATCCTATGAAGAATGACCTTAGCATCAATTGATTGTGAATCCTCCCCAAATGTTGATCTTGAAAATATTTTGATTTTTTATCAATCCAATTTCGTCCCAACAGTGAATCCTCCCAAAATTTTCTCTTAACAGCGAACCCTAATTCCAATTTCCTCCAATTCGTAAACGCAATTCACTTTTAATTCAACACCATGTCATTGTGTCACAGTAAATAAACAGTCATGTCACTGTACAGTACATCATGTCAGTGAAACAATGACATGTATACACGATTGTGTTAACGATTATAACGATGTTAAAATAGATAATTAATTTTCGTTGGACCTTATACTATCTGATGTAAATTATTTATTTTATGTTGGCCAAGGGGTTAGACGTAAACTTCTTTTTAAATTTTATATACATGTTCTCTTCCTCATTTTTCACTACTAAAAAACATGCAAAAAAATGTTCTTTTGAGTTAGGGTTTATTCTTTTACGATAAAATAGTGTTGGTTTGAGGATTAATTTCTATCTAAGTCTTATTCTTTTTGTCATAGGCTTCTCATGACACAACCTTTTGTCCCTCCGTTTCGTCATTGATATTTATTTGTTAAACTTTGCATTTTCATTTGTAACCATGATTGTTTCTTGGGGAACTTAGTCATGGTTTTGCATAAATGTCCCCCTGTTTGTATATTGTGTATTGTCATTGTAATAATATATTTTAGTGGTAAAAAAGTTTTCATCCTAAGGACTTTCGTGACTGTTGAGACCCAATTAAGAGTTCAACTCATCCAACAATTGCACTAATTTAGTTATAATACAATAAGGTTGTATCCACAAGGATTTTGTTTGATAGAACAATAATCTATATTTCACTTAATTGCAACTAAATATAAAGCTAAGTGGTATTGATTAAGGTGTTGAAATTGAACTTGTCTTATTACACTTAGGGGTGATCATGGCCGAATTCTGTCAAGTCGATCTCAATCAAAATTTGGCCCAGCTGGTCCTGGACAAAATTTGGAAGTATTCGGTGGAGTTCACCCCGACCCAAATTTGACTGCATTGGCCTGAGTCGACCTAGAAAAAATTTGACCGTATTCGGTCGAGACAACCACGCCCAAAATTTGGCTGTATTCAACCTAGTTGGCTCTAGTCAAAATTTGGTCGAATTCAATCAAGTTGGCCCCGATTGAGATTTGGTCGAGTCGGCCTTGACCCAAATTTGGTCGTATTTGGCTGAGACGACCTAGGGTAAAATTTGGCCGTATTCAAATGAGTCGGTCACGATTGAAAATTTGGCCGTATTCAACTAAGTCGGCCACGACCGAAATTCGGCCGAATTCAGTCTAGTCGACTCCGGTCAAAATTCGGTCGTGTTGGCCTCGACCAAAATTTGACCGAGTTGGTCCTGGCCTGAATTTGGTCGTATTCGGCAAAGTCGATCGCGACCGAAATTTTGTCATATTTAGGTGAGTCGGTCCTAACCTAAATTTGGCCAAATTCAGTCGAGTTGGTCATGATCAAAATTTGGGCAAGTAAATTTGGTCAAGTTGGCACTTGCCCAAATTTAGCCGTATTCGGTCGACTAAGTCCCGAACGAAGTTTGACTATATTCAACTTAGTCGGCTGCGATTGAAAATTGGCCATATTCAGTCAAGTCGGTCTCGGCCGACGAATTTAGTGGAGTCAACCCTGACCGAAATTTGACTTATCATGACCTTACCCAAATGTGGCCATATTTGGCCAAGTCGGCTCTGGCCAAAATTTGGTCGTATTAGACAAAATCGGCCCTGGCTGAAATTCATTTGAATCCAGTCAAATCGATCTCGACTGAAATTTTGTCGAGTCGACCTTAGCCCAAATTTGGTCACATCGTCCCCGACCGAAATTCGTTCGAAAGTCATCCAAGTTCATCCCATGCTGAAATTTGGCCTCAACAAAAAAGCTGTCAAATTCTATGGTGTCAGCCCTATCAAAAATCTAATCCACATCCATTTTGGATCCAAATAATGGATGTGGATCCAAATTTTTGTCCATAGGGCTGACACCAAAGAATTTGACAGATTTTTCCGAATACTTCCAAATTTTGTCTCGGACCAACTGGGTCAAATCTCGATCAGGACTGACTTGACAGAATTTGACCTAATTCGGCCAAATTTTGTACAGGGTCACACCAACTCAATCAAATACGACTAAATTTGGGCTAGTCCGTCTCAACCTTTAGCCTAACCTAACAAAAAATATAAAGTGAAAATTTGGATTGGATATTTTGGATTATCCATTTTGAAAATCTAGATTTCGAGAATGGATATCCAATCCATAAAATATATAAAATGTAGATTAGATTGATATCCAGATCCATTAAAATGGATTTTAAATGGAATGGATTTTTAATAGAATGGATATTAAATGGATTGGATCATAGAAAAAATGGATTGGATCATAAAAATTGGATTTTTTGCCCACCCTTAATTACACTCAATTGCACTGCCATTGACTATCAATAAATTATGTGTTTTATCTTAATACTCATGGAAGTACTTTTGAATGTAATTCTAACCTCATCTTCGTAGTATTATAACCTGAGAGTGTTAGACATAGGATGATTCTCATCCAGGTGGAGGGACCCTTACATTAAGAATAATATTATTTAAACCAACTACAGTCGTATATTCATCTTTGGTATATGCCAAATGTAACATCCCGTCAGGATATTACTGATTTATAAATAAATAAATGAAATAAATAAAACTGTGCGTTTAATAATACCTCATTTTCCCAAAACGCGGGAAAATTTAAAACTTTATTAAATGGTCGGATAAATTATACAACGTCCATTACAAAACCAAAATCCACAATATTATCAAGTCACCCATCAAGGTTTACAAATGTTTTCCAAAAATAAGTAAATACACGTAATAGTTTCCCCAAGTCAATCCCATCTCCGCGACTAGGCTGCACCAGAGCCACCTGCATCACCAACATCTGCTCCCGTGTACCGCGTACACGATCATCGCCATACACACGCAGATAGGGTGAACTTAACAATTAAATCACATATATAAAGTTACAGAAACATAAGCATATAAACACAAGAGATCGTACATAACATAAACATCTCACATTGCCCTATTCTTTAATTCCTACCATCTGACCCCCAATCAGATTATCCGTGTTCTACAACGTCTAAGGATTACTTCAAGGTGACTTGCTGTCATACCTATCGGCCACAATCGATAGAGCACGTGCGGGAAAACATGCTACGGATCATACACCGCAACGCTAGATAGAGTTCCCATATACGAACATAGTCTGTATCGTCCCAAGACTACCAAACTCGTCAGCCAACAACTGAGGAGGGCAATCCATCTGGACCCATCCGTACTGGCCACAACCAGCACACTCACACCGGCAACACTCGCCAACCCAAGCCACAACTCAAGGGTTCTTTGTGTCCATCCGCCATCCCGAGCCATAACTCAAGAGATGCTATTCCGAGCCACAACTCAAGGAATACCACGTGCTTAACCCCTATCCCGAGCCACAACTCAAGAGATACGTTCCGAGCCACAACTCAAGGAACATCAGCAAACTCACCCTTAAAGCATCACTAGACGCACGGTAGATCACAAATTCGTAAATAAAACTCCAAGTTGCAGCAGTATAAATCGCCTGGCGGGGGACACATGCCGCCAGGCGCTGCCAGCTCCCAGACCGCCTGGCGGGTGTCGCGTACCGCCAGGCACACAGCGCCTCAAAATTCATCTCGAAGCAGGTACCGCCTGGCGGTATTATGCTCACCGCCAGGCGCCGGCCACTCAGTTGTCCTCTGTTACCAAACTATTGCCTGACAGACCCAATCACGCCGCCAGGCGCTGTATCAGTACAACAGCACTCCAATTGAGTTCCCTGTCACGTGTTTTCATCATTCATAGCTTCTAGCTCCTAATGCTCTTCTCCCTAACTGAATCATAACAAGTCTTTTAGACTTGACTAGTCACAGTGCCCCTGCATCACTGGGGTACCTTACTTGAAACCATTTCCTAGTCTAGATTCACGTACTCTTGTTATAATTTAGTATAACTCACCCTTTTCTCTAGACAGTACCCATGCTCCTACAATACTTGTCCTCATTTCCTTCCTCTTTTACAGCCTATTTAATTATACAGGTTTATCTCACTATATTTTATACTTATTTCCACTATCTTCAGATTACAGTACCACAGTCCAACCAGACCTCTCAAGGTCCAATATTGCACTCACACAGTTCTATGACTCATACCAAACCTTAATTACAATTATCCCCCGTGACTCATACCAAACCTCAAGGTCCACCATCTATGTAATTTCATTCCATCAACTCCCATCCCTATGACTTCGAACTTCAACCGAATGCACTCATTTTTTTTCACCAAGCTCCCACCGACCCTCAACACCCGCTCGATCACGAAAAACACTCCCTCTGCATTGTCACCAACGTCGCCTGGCGGCCAGCTTCGCACTGCCAGGCGGTGCATCAGTTCTGGAACTTCCCAGATTCCTTTTGCACCCAATGCTCGACCATTTTTCCATCTTTATGAATACACACAAAACTAATCCCAGCACAATCATAACAATTTATTTTATACCTTCATTGATCACCAATTCCTATGTCCAATTCACAGTAACACATTCCAATTTGTGATTTTTGATAACATACATTCAACCCTAACTCATATTCACTGTTCCATTCATTTAAGCCTTCAATTAGGTGGTTATACCTACTGTTGGTCAACATTACCCCTCTATAAGGATCACCACTGCCTTTTGCCCCGATCAGATTTCACCCAGAATTCCAGAAAACCCAGAAACGAGTCAAAATACCTTGCACCGCCTGGCGGTTCAACCAGTCCTGCCAGGCGCCTCATCAGCAAACCCAGAAAATAGCTAAGACGCTTTGCGTCGCCTGGCGGCCGGGAATGTGCCGCCAGGCGGTTCCTCTTCCAGGAACCCAGAACACACCAAATAGCATGAGTCGCCTGGCGGTGGTTCATCACCCAATTTTACGGAGTGCAGCTCTGGAATTCCTTCGCTTAAATTGAATGCCAAAAATAATGTTTTTAGTTTGGTTTTCCAAGGTTTGAACCCATAACCATTCAATCACAAAGTAATTACACCACCAATTCAACCAAGTCATTTTCATGCTTAACAAATCCAATTCAGACATCATATCATACCAGAACATGATTACATAGATTTAAATAATAAAACAATAACACAAAAGTTAGCATACATAAGACTCAAACCCAAGTCCTCCCACACAACCAAAGTCCTCTCAACCACATGAGCTAGCACTTTTCCACGTCATACCAACCATAATTTAATGTCATAATTATTTCCCCTCCCGTATTTATTAATTAATTATTTATTTAATTAATTAAATTCTACGAGTCTTACACCAAACATTAGGAGATTTGATTGGACCTAGACACTAAATCAGTTCTCATTGTTATCCATTGTTCATGAAATATGATGATTAATCAAGTCACCAAAGCAATGAAAGCAAATCAAATAACTAACACATAAAACAAGAACACAATATATATCAAACCAAGTGCAGTACAAAGAGTTTAGAAGTTACATTCAATCCTAACTTAGGAAGAAATTAGTTGCTCATAGTGATGTATACAACAAGAACATGAAGTAACTTCCCTCCTTTTATAGCTTGCAAAAGATGTACAATATAATTCTAAGCTAACTATGAAGTTTCGCTCTCTAAAGTGATTTAAAAAACCAACATAAAACTAACATAGACATGCTATGTATTTACAGAAATTCCAAGTATTGTTCTAACTCTCATCCAAGTAGATTAGCCACATAGGTTTCCTTCATGAGTGGATTTGCTCCCAAGCTTGGGCAGTCAACTTGATGATCAACAATGGGGCTTCTCCCATGGGGGCTTTCTCTTGAAGCTCAATCGCTATTCTTGAGCTTTGAGTTTCATTGCAGTGAAGGTTTCCTTAAATGTGGTTCAACGCAATATCGTTGCTCAGCCTCAAGTTCTTATTTTGAATTTTCTCATTTCATCTTTTTTGGTTGAGTTGCAACTTTGGAGCTTAGCACAAACTTCTTAATTTCTTTCATTTTTTTCCTACAAAGACAACACAAGTATGTTAAATTCCACTTTTTATAACTTCTTCACTCTTTATTATGTATTTTAATGCAAAAAAGGTTGTTTTAGTGATTTTTACATTGAATTTATGCAAGGTAAATGTCTAAGTGATATGCAATTTAACTAAAACTAGACATTTATCATTGACATTTAAAATAAAAACCCCAAACCTCAATTTTCACCTTTCATTTCTACCACCAACAAAAAAAACTATAATGAAATGGGTATTTTTGAACTTGTTTCAGTTTTGTATGTTACATATCAAATGAATGATTTTTTATAAAGTTGAAGAAAAGTTAGTGAGTAAAGAAGTCAAATTTAGGACAAAGGTTGGACCACTTAGAGAAGAATTCAAGTTGTATAGGTTCAAGGGTATTGAGGTTGAGGATGAGCTAAAAATTAGAGATTTCAACCTTACTTTCACTTTAATGTTTGTATTTCAAAGGTGTTGAAGTCAAGGATGAACTTAAAATTAGAGATTGCAGTATCTTTTTTTGGCTTTAATGCCCGTACATTTAAAGTTTGTACATCTTAGTGTTCTCCCTAAGTAGTTGAACCTTTGTCATAAATTTGATTTCCCTACTTACTAACTATTTTTTAATTTTATAAAAAAATCTTTCATTTGATACACAATATGCATAACTCAAATAAACTAAAAAATGTTCATTTCATTGTGGTTTTTTTATTGGTATCAATTTTTTTTATATAAATTGTTACTTTTATGTTAAACCTTGAATAGACCAGCATAAATTTGTGTCTTACATTAATATCAATCCTAAAACTGAAGTAAAAACCCAACATAACATACGGAAAACGCCTTCATTGTATTAGTACATGCCACCACTTTCTAAACCTGCATAAGCCAACCTATCCCATTATTGAAGTCATGTGTTTTGTGGACAATGCTTTATAATGACCTTTATAAACGCTGAGACAATATATTTGCAACATGTTATTTAATGCATAAATGTCTTATCTGTACCACCTCTTTTTACATGCTATTACTTTTATTCTTGCTCATTATGATCTCTTTGCACTAGTATAAATGTCTTTAGGTTGTTACACTTTGATTGCGTGAATTTCTAAATGTCTTATATTTGAATGTTAGTACATACATATATGATTCCCAAATCGAATACAATAAAATACCTGCATATAAGATCTATAAAACAAGTTGTATTTAATTAAACTTACTATGATATAGACATCATTCATGTTCACTTCAATTCTTTTTTAAAAAATATAAAATTCAAAGCCATTACATTTACACCATTTAATAGGATCTGTTATATTAAAAAATTAATAGTATTTATCATATTAAATAAAATAGAAATGATTAAACTTAAACAAATAAGACCTTGATCGTTAGGATCAACTTACCACATTAGGTCAAAAGCCTATAATCATTAGTATGGACATAACTTTTTTTACTTTTGTAAAACACACAATAATTTCCTCATAAAAATCGAACTCGTAATCTTGATTCTGATATTAATTGTTAGGATCGAGTACTTACCACTAAGCTAAAAACTATAGCTATTAGTCAAAGCGCAACTCTTTTTACTTAAGATAATAACAGTCCAAACACCACGATTCAATTGTAACCCAACTTCTTAACCTCTACCACGAAACAATTGATATTACGTACAACAACTTAATATGTTAAAACAATCTAATATCATAGTTTATAAACCTAATGCAATCTTTGTAAGGCTATTTTCGTGTTTTGGTGATACAAAATAACATTAAGCTTTCGTGAACTGATACTTTTATTTAAGTGTGACAAATAAATCATTTGATAATCATATAATCATTTAACTATCAAACGTGAAAATATTTATACTTCAATAAGATTTTAGGTGTGCTTCAACATATAGTTCATTACGATAGCTGCATAAATAACTATAATAATTTTGTTAACTTCATAAGCAATTTATAATATTTACTTATTGATGATATATAAAATCAAAATTTATTTAAGATTTAATGAATGGATTGATCAATTTTATTTGAGTATATATATATATATATATATTATAATGTTAATTATCATAAATAATTAAATTAAGAGAGTAAATGAACAATTAATGAATATTTTAGAATATAAATAAAGGTTAAATATGTTTTTATCTCTTAACTTTTTTTGAAAATTGAAATTAGTCTTTTTTCAAAACTTTGAACAAATTTAATCTTCATTTTTTAAAATGCATGTATTTACTTTTTTTTAATCAAATTTTGTTAAATATATTGAAGGTTTCAAACGTATTTCTCAACTAACATTTAACTAAAGATGTATCAAATGATGTAAATAACTTCCATAGTATCATGAAATGAATTTGAAATATTAAATAAACTTAACAAAATTTAGTTAAAAGTCCACACATTTTTAAAGTTCGAACACTAAATCAAGTCAAAGTTTTAGAAATAGACTAATTTTAATTTGAGTGAAATTTAAGGAGAAAAAGTATATTTAATCCTATAAATAAATCAAAATCATTAATTTTATAAATTTAGAAATAAATATTATTTTTTATTCAGAATATGTAAATACATCTATTACTTCCTTATTTGACAGCAAGGAGCAAGACTTGTAAAAAAGTGTATTTGGAAGATTTACAATAGTTTTTCATTATGGGCCGGAGCCCAACAATGGTTGATTTCTCAATGGCGGTTTGACCCGTGTCGGGTAAGAAAATAGGGCAAAATGGGAATGAAAAAAAACGCTTCCAAAGGAGAGGGCGTCTTGCTATAATCTTTGTTGTTCTCACAGTTCCCACTCACTTTCTCTCAAAAACGCATTGTTCTCTCTTTCAGCGGCGTAGATCTGAGCAGTTTGGGAAACCCTAACTGCTCTCACCAACGACTTCACCACTCTCTTCGCCTTTTTCTCCTCCGATCAACGACCTCTTTCTTCGCCTTAAGGTTGCTCTCTCTTCTTCTCTATTCTCCGATGCGATGTAATCGGACGTAATCTGTCTCTTTCTAATTCGCGTAGATTCAATCGATGTAGTTCTTATCTCGATTTTACGATTGGATCTGCTTATGCTGTTCTGGTTTGTTAGCTTCTGTTTGTTTTGTGCCCTACTAAAGCTTAGGAAGTTACTTTAGCATCTATTTTGTTTCCTTCTATGCCTATGATATCTTATAGATTTTTTTTTAATTTTTTTACTTTGCTTATGTGGAATTAAATTTCAGACTGTGTTCTCTGACCCTATTTTTCGGTTTCTTTAGTTTTATTTTACCTGATCTGCTTAGCATGTGTTCCTACTCGGATTGAAGTTACAAGTTTAATTTTATTATAAGTGAGATAGAGTGGAACACTAAACATCAGCATTTATTTGGAAGTGGTTTAGTTGCAATTGCATTTGATATACGGTTTGAGTATCAAGTACATTTTGGTGTGTAATTAATAGAATGTGTATGCTGTATGTCTTGAGTTAGATTGAGAGTAAATTGATGTTAAGATGATAATGCAGTTTTTTTTTTTTCTAAACTCGTTTGGGAGTTGTAAATGGAATCACTTCCAGATTAGGACTACATTACGTTGAAAGCTTAGTTTTTATATCAAGTTATTATTGTTCATGTCAATATACAGACGGTGTTTTTTTTGTCATGGTAAAATAAAACAAAGCTGTCTCCTATTTGCCTGCAGTAAGAGAACGTATGAGTGCTAACATGGACTTTGCTATTTGTTTTGGCAGTATTGGGCCATTTGAATTGGAAATGGGCTTTGGATGGGTAGAAAGCTAATAAAATATTCTCTAATAAATGGTGTCGTAATACTATTTCTTTCCATCTTGCAGTCATGGCAGGAGTTGCACCTGAGGTATCACAGTTTGATGGTCGTCATTATGATAACAAGATGAATGAGTTGTAAGATTTTCCTTAATTTTTGTTATTATTTTGGTTATTGTTCTTCAAAGTAATTGTTGTAGAATTATGTTTTGTTAGCATTTATGTACTACAATTTTTATTTTCATGTTTCAATCTAATTTTACACATATAGATACAATGTGATTATAATTTTATTGGTTTGATTGTGATGATTTAATGGCTACAGGCTTACATCTGATGGACAAGATTTCTTCACATCCTACGACGAGGTTTTTGAAAGTTTTGATGCTATGGGCTTGCAAGAAAATCTTCTGAGAGGCATTTATGCATATGGTAGATTTAACTTTCTTTATACCCTCTATTTTTTTAATATCTATATTTTACAAATAAAGTAAGATGTATTAGTATTTAATTTACTGTGATTGTGATGACAATGTAACTATTTTTTTAATATCTATATTTTACAAATAAAGTAAGATGTATTAGTAATTAATTTACTGTGATTGTGATGACAATGTAATTTTTTCATTCTGGTTTTATGTACCGAAATTTCTCTGCTGTCTTTTTATCTCTCTCAAATAGATGGTATGGTCATATTGTTACTCTTTAGTAACAGTGAATGCCTTTATCCCACTGCATTTTTCCTTTAAATTCTTTTTTATTAATATTAAATTCCCAATAGTCATATTCCTATATATTTTAAGAAGTGTTTGGTTACATTTTACTAACATAGGAATATTTTTTTATATCAAATTTATTTATATTTACTAAGTAAAAATTATAATTATAAGAGTAATAATAAATAATTTCCAGCTTTTCCATGAGAATACCACTTTCGCTTCCCCTTGAAATGAAAACTACCTAAAGCATGCTAATAAAGGTTTCCTTCTTATAGAAGATACTTCGAAAAAACTTTGATAGCCTTCTAACATAAATGAGAATAAATATTCTCACCTTTATACTCCTTGAAATGAAAGATGACGTGTAACAAGTACCCCTCTGTGCTTATTGTGCTGCCGCTGGTATTTGATAGTTGTGTGTATTTAAACTAGTTTGATTTGTTTTAGGTTTTGAGAAGCCATCAGCTATTCAGCAAAGGGGAATAGTTCCATTCTGCAAGGGACTTGATGTTATACAACAGGCTCAGTCTGGAACTGGAAAGACAGCAACTTTCTGTTCTGGAATTCTGCAGCAACTTGATTATAATGTGACAGAATGCCAAGCCTTGGTTTTAGCACCAACTCGAGAGCTTGCTCAGCAGATTGAGAAAGTTATGCGGGCACTTGGAGATTATCTTGGTGTTAAGGTGCATGCATGTGTGGGAGGTACCAGTGTCCGTGAAGACCAACGCATCCTATCAAGTGGAGTTCATGTTGTTGTTGGTACTCCTGGTCGTGTATTTGATATGCTGCGCAGACAGTCACTTCGACCAGATTACATCAAGATGTTTGTATTGGATGAGGCTGATGAAATGCTTTCCCGTGGTTTTAAAGATCAGGTGCTTATTTCGTGGCTTATGTTAGTTACTAATTGTATTTTCTGTGTTAGATATGTCACGCCCACACAATTCTTTCTTGTTGTTTATTTATAATCATGTTCATCAAGTTTCTTCATTGAATTCATTTTATTTTCTTATTTGTTTCTTTTCTAAAACTATACCTTTACTTGTATGCTTGTTATGCATATGATTTTCCTTATGTTATCAGCAGTAACCAGTAGAGCTTAAATTTAATTGTAAGTTCGTTTGAATTACCTTGGAGATTTTATTTTTTTGGGCAACTTGTTTAGTGTCATTAATACTTTAAATGCAAATCTTTTTCCAGATCTATGATATATTCCAGCTTCTCCCAACTAAGATTCAAGTGGGAGTTTTCTCTGCTACAATGCCTCCTGAGGCACTTGAGATCACTAGGAAATTTATGAACAAACCCGTGAGGATCCTGGTGAAGCGTGATGAGCTCACCTTGGAGGGTATTAAGCAGTTCTATGTCAATGTTGACAAAGAGGAATGGAAGCTTGACACTCTCTGTGATCTTTATGAGACATTGGCAATTACTCAAAGTGTCATTTTCGTCAACACTAGAAGAAAGGTTGATTGGCTGACTGACAAGATGCGCAGCCGAGACCACACAGTCTCAGCAACCCACGGAGATATGGACCAGAATACCAGAGACATTATTATGCGTGAATTCCGCTCTGGGTCTTCCCGTGTTTTAATAACTACTGATCTTTTAGCTCGTGGTATTGATGTCCAGCAAGTGTCTTTAGTTATAAATTATGATCTCCCAACACAGCCCGAAAACTATCTTCATCGTATTGGTCGTAGTGGGAGGTTTGGCAGGAAAGGTGTTGCCATCAATTTTGTCACAAAGGACGATGAAAAAATGCTGTACGACATTCAGAAGTTTTACAATGTGGTAGTCGAGGAGCTGCCTTCAAATGTTGCCGAACTCCTTTGATGATTTTTGTTCCATCATATTAGAAGGGAGTTGGTTTCTGAGGTAAGTGTTATGTAATGTTTCTTTTCTCTTTTGCCCCTTTTGTTGTATTTCTCCCTAAACCTTGTTTGACTTTTTCAATAGGTGTAGTAATTTAATTTACATTGTCAGTCGTCTGGATGTCCAAATATAAGTACTTACAATGTGGAATCACATATTGTCCGAATGGTGTATTGATAGTTGCACCTTTCTAACAAGCAGGGTTTTCAATTTTATGTTTTGGTAGTTTTAACATTTGTTCATTTTTTCAATGTATTCATAGAGTTCATCGTGGCATGGCACATGAAACATTAATTAAATGGCGATCTCCCATGGTACACCCATTTTTGAGGTTCAGGGATTACATATGCTTTAAAGAAACACTTTTTTTACTGGGTGCTTCATTTCCTCAATTATAAAAATGGTGTTAATAAAATGAACTGGTCATTGGTATTGTGTTTCAAATGACTATTTGTTATCCCAATTGTAAAAGCTATCAACCAAGGATGCGAGGAGTGTTGTGGAGCGAGTTATTTAGCTTGTGGTTATCTAATTTTTGTAGAACAGCTTTATATTGGTTGCAATATTTATTGGTCTCGCCGAATCATCAGTTGGAGGTATTTTCTAAAATTGTCAGAATGGCGGGGCACGTTGTTGACTTGTGAACAAACTTGTGAACAAAACGATATCCAAATCTTCAAAATTGTGGTTGACTTGTGAGCAAAATGATATTCAAATCGCAAAAGATTTTAAAATTGCGATCTCTTGAATCTTTTGAACAACCTTACACTAAATGCCATTTTACATTTTAAGGACTCGTATTTTAATATTGATACCCGCGCAAGTACTGTAAAGGAGAATAAAACGATATTTATAGTAGGTATTACGTCCCAGTTTCCACATGTATTCAATGTATGCGATTAACGTGTTTAATAAGTAAAGTTAGGGGTGGGTAGTCATGGTTGGTCATTGAGCATTATCAAATGTTGCGTTTGCAAAATATGAAATTTTTAAAGATCAAGAGTAACATTGTAACGGAAGGGAATAATCATGGCCAGTGCAAAAATAAAAGGGATGGAAAATTTCATGTGAATGATCATTATTGAAACTTCACTGCGGCGTTTTCAGTTGATATTTTTGAGAATACCACGTAAAGAAAATATTAACGTAAACTTTTAATAAAAAGAAAGGACAAAATGCGGATGACAAATAACGCCTTTAGGAGTTGTTATGGATTAAAATCCTTGGGCGCGCTTGTTTGGTCCGAGACGTAGCAATTTAATGGGGGCATTCATTTTGTTTTTTTTATTGCTTGAGAAACAAAAGTCCGCGTTTACGTGTCAACGGAAAGGTGTGCCTCCCGCGTAATTTTCTTCACAGGTATGGGAAGCTTCCAATCAAGTTGAACACCATATATATATATATATATATATATATAGATGCTCTGCTCTTCTTTAATGCACCGTCTTCCCCTTCTCCAATGTTACTTCCGTTTCAAAATAACTGCTCTAAGAAACAAGCAACAAAAAACTAAAAAACAAGAATAAATAAACAGAACTCAAAACAATATTCTAAAAAGTCCTTGATGAGTTAGGCCATTATTCTTCTCCCACATGCCACCTCTTCTTCGTCACACCACAGACTACGCTACACCCTCACCCATTCTTTTCTCTTTTATTTTTAACCAAACATCTACAAATTAAATATTTTCACTTTACTCTCTCTCACGACATTTCTCGCCACTTAGCCGAATTTCCTTTCGAATCTTTCTCTTAATTGATTCCGATTCTTCTCTCTCTCTCTCTCTCTCTGTATAAAACACATTAGCAGTCTTTTTTACATAAAAAACGAACCATTTTTGCACTGCCACGTGAGTGCCGTGTGGCAACAGAGCATACAAACCGTTACTCCTCGCCGATGGCGATCTCCGATGCGCCTGAAAGCGTAGGCACCGCCACCGGTCAAAGCGACTCAGATCTCAGACTGCTTTCTCTGCGGCGCAGGTCCAGCGCCACCTCCCAGGGCGGCTTCGACGCCGAAGACGCCGCCAGAGGTTCTGGCTCCGAGGAGTCCTTGAACAACAAAAACGTCGAGGAGAATAAAGACTGCAAGGCGAATCATGCAGCCTCTGATGATAATATCGTCGACAATGACGCTCGGAAAGAGCACGGAGAACAAGTCATCGATGTCAAATACGCTTACCGTCCCTCCGTTCCAGCTCACCGCAGAATCAAGGAGAGCCCGCTCAGCTCCGATAACATTTTCAGACAGGTACATTTCTTGTGCCATTGTTTGATTTCATTAGTGCATGGCAAGTTTCGTGCCTCGTAGTCCACTGAATTGAAGAAAATGAAAATGGCGACCTAAACTGTTTTCAGGAGTTTTTAGCAATCATAACAATAATTATAAATATCTAGTGTATGTGCTATTGCCTCCACTTGATGTCATTGAGTCATAGATTTTGTAGTCGAGACAATTATATATTCTGTTTTAAACAGTTAATTCAAGTTATGGAAACATTGTAATTTGCCTACGTATAAATGATCGTATATGATTTTTTTTTTGTTGACTGAATTCCCCTGTCTGTAAGTCTTAGTTGCCTGCTTCTTTTTAATTTACGATCACGAGTACTGGTTGTTAACTCTGTCAATTTTTGTGTTTCATTAAATAAAAATTGAGAGATTCTAGTTTACTTTGGAGGGGAATGATTACTAATAGCCATTAATCAATGAGTTACAGAGTCACGCAGGACTGTTCAATCTCTGTATAGTAGTTCTTGTTGCGGTGAACAGCAGACTTATCATTGAGAACTTAATGAAGGTATCCTCTTCCATTTTTTTTTTCCAATCATGCTGGATTTGGATCTCTAAAATGTAAGCATACATTTAGTTGTGTATGGTTGTTTAACTTCTTTATCTCTGTGGATGTTTCTTGTATTATGTGTTTGCAGTATGGTTGGTTAATTAAGTATGGGTTTTGGTTTAGTTCAAAATCATTGAGAGATTGGCCCCTCTTCATGTGCTGGTATGTCTAATGAATCCCCTGAGGAATATAGATTGTGCCGTGTATCTATTTTGAGGATGATATCTTAAATTCAGGCATTCTGACACTATTTATATGCTATGTTTGCAGTCTTAGTCTTAACATATTTCCACTTGCTGCCTTTATAGTGGAAAGGTTGGCACAGCAAAAGTGTATTTCTGAACGGGTAAGTGGTCTAGCCACTAGCCACTAGCTATGTTTGGTCACATATTTTACTAGCCTCTAGCTATGTTTGCTCACATATTTTTATTAAAAATATGTGACCAAACATCAATTCCTTGATTCTTCTACAAGTCACAATAGTTTCAGAATATGACATGAAATAATTTAATCACATAATTTTCGATATTTACATGCATGGAAAAATTGAATTGAATATTGCAGGTTGTTGTTTTACTTCATCTAGTTATCTCAACGGCTGAGTTATCCTACCCAGTTTTAGTAATACTCAGGTCAGTGTAGTCTTCAAAAGGTATTCCAGGTTTTCAATTTATTCTTTCATTGTCATTTGTTATTACACCATATCATAGTAAATTCTGTTAGTATTTGTGAATGTAATATAAAATTAACATGAGAAAAGACAGTATAGTCACAAGATAATGTCATTATGTAGGAAGGAATTATAGTATTTTTTTTTTTTGCATTTTGAGAAGAGATTTGCCAACTTCAAATAGTGGGATGGAACATGTGTTTGAGAAGAGATTTAATGCCCTTTGATGACACCTCATTTAACATTTGGTTCGTAAAATGTTGAAACTAGATTGATTATCTTTGAAATTATTGTTGGAAACAGAATGGGTTATAATGGGATTAGGGGCAGTTATGACACTTAATGGAATAAATTAAGAGTAGTTACATATTGAATCTGTGTTTTATTTTTATTAGGTTCAGTTATGTATTTTAGGAGTAGATTTTTTATGTATGGTCTGATGGTAGGCAATTTTTTCGTTTTCTGGGAGCAGTTATTATTTAAATTCGTATTAAGAAAGCCCTGCTGGAAAGGTGGCCAGAAGAGTGTATTTGGAAGTTCTTTGGAGAGAGTTATTATCTGTAGGAGTTGTTACAATTCTGGGACTATTTCAGCAGTAATTCTTTGTTTAAGTAGTGTGCCTGAATCTCAAATTTCAGTGTTCTATCAGGTTATGTCAAAGGAAAAATTGAAAACAACTTTTTTGCTTCTTCAAACGTACTTTGTGATAAAAGCTACAGCCTAGTCTATCAAAACCATTTAAAGAGTTATCATATGCTGCAGATGCTTTTGACTGACATCCATGTAACATCTGCAATCACTTAATTAACCGTAGGATCAAAGTAAAATCCCATAGCCAGTAACAGAAATGGTGATTACATATTTGGCTTTCCTTTTAGACATTGTTTTATAAGGGATATGGTAAAGAGGTCTGCTTGTTGGATATAATAGCTATAGCCTTTGGTATGGTTCATTTGTTCGATACCAATATAGCAAAGATAGCTCATGGATATTTTACTTTTTCTGGGCAGGTGTGATTCGGCTTTTGTATCCGGTGTCACGTTGATGCTATTTACTTGCATTGTGTGGTTAAAATTGGTGTCATATGCCCATACAAACTATGATATGAGAGCACTTGCTGTTTCAAATGAAAAGGTTGTCACTAAGTTTCATCCAAGATTATATATTTAAATAAAATCATATCCTGTACACTTTATGGATGCTTAGTTTTTGAACAGGATGAATTACCAAACTGTAGTTGTGGTTCTTGTGTTCTAAAACTAAATCATGTGGAAAGTACAGTTTTTTTATCATGATCAGTGTAAGATAATTGTTCTGTTTCCCCCCTTATTCAATAATGATTCCTTGCGTTATAGGGAGAAACATTACCCAATACTTTGATTATGGAGCATCCATATACCGTGACGATCGGGAGTTTGGCATACTTCATGGTTGCACCTACATTGTGCTATCAGGTAGTGTAAACATTTTAAGTGAGTTGTTTACTTTCTGTTTGCAAAATTATTTTTATTGTTGTTGTAGCATTTTTGGATTCAACTCTCTTACTGACATTTGAGTGCACTTTTTTTCCAACTGAAGAACATAAAGACACTGTTTTATGGACTCTTTTGCAGCAGTTTCATTGGTGGTGTTATGCATTTTAGGTCTTTAGGGCTTCAGTCTGAATCCATACATGCCAAGTGTCATGATTTTAATGGAAAGAGTAAATATTTCTAAAGCATGGTATATTTTAATTTTGTATTGTATCTTCTACTCAATACTAAACCCTTAACATTCATCTCTGTTGTAATGAGATTGTTTCATTTAAATGGGTAGGTAGTTTCTCATTTTATCCCGGTGCTAGAGATCTTTTTAGGAACCTGTTATTGGTGTTTTTTTAAGGAGGAAATGTGCTCTTCACTATATTTTTTGCTTATAGGAAAAGAGCAGGAAGAAGACTGTAATATGTTCACCATGGTAGGATTAAGTTGTGAAATTTCATAGATTTTGTTTAAGCATTTTCTGCTGTTCACTTGTTTCTGCACTTGCCAAAATGCATTTGCGTGTTGATTTCTACCATGCAATTTTTACTCATGTATTTTACACTTAAAATGTCCTTTGTGATGAATTACTGTTTTAGACAAGCTATCCTCGCACCCCTTCTGTTCGAAAGGGTTGGGTGTTTCGTCAACTTGTCAAGCTGATAATATTTACAGGAGTAATGGGATTTATAATAGAGCAAGTAAGCGCTACACTTTAACAAATTTAGTGTTTATACTTTTTCTCCTCTAATTTCCATTCACTAATTCTGTGGTGTCATTTTGTTCATAACTCTGCAGTATATGAATCCAATTGTACAAAATTCACATCATCCTTTGAAGGGAAACCTTCTATATGCCATTGAAAGAATTCTGAAGCTTTCTGTTCCCAATGTATATGTGTGGCTCTGCATGTTCTACTGCTTTTTCCATCTTTGGTGTGTATTTCCTCTCTCTTTTTTGTGTATGTTCTTTTGAAAAAAGAATGTTCGCATGAAGTTGATGTTACAATAAATTGAAGAATTTTTTCTATTAATTCTTGTGTATTTCCTCTCTTTTTTTCATGTATATGCTCTTTTGAAAAAAATATTCTCATGCAATTAATGTTACAATAAATTGAAGAATTTTATATCTTGCTTTTTGTGTTTATGGATGTCAAGATTGAAGTGCATCAGCACTTGCAATAGCCAAAACTTGACTTCATCCTTGGAAATGTTTTTATGATGATGATGCTTTTAGGTGTCTAATTACAACATTGATTAATATATCTAGCTGATTAAAAGGCATGTATGTGGCTTTTGTTGTCTAAAGTATATGATTTTTAAGATGTAAAACTAAGTTTGTTACCTCTATTGCGGAATTACCTGTTGTCATTTTCATTTTAAGCAATTTTCTCTGACACATGTAAACTTTGGAAGTGTAGGGTTTAGGTAGACAAGGGAGAGAAAAGGAATACTCAATATAAGAGTATCTTGATTTGGTGTAAAGTGATGTGTTACAAAGTTTAATACTAATTCTAACAACTCTAATTAATGAAGTCAGGATTTTTCTTAGTTTATTTTGTAGTATCACTTCTATATGACATCTAGAGCAATTGATCTCTAGTGGTTTCTTCTCCACCTCTTGTCTGCCACCACCACTTCATCTGCTTTAGTGACTTTCTGTCATTCGATTTCAGAACAGCCCCATGAAAATAATTTTCTTTTTTGGTGTCAAAAAATTGAACCAATGATTAAGGCACACATAGAATTCGTCGCTTTGTTGTTGTGCCAAATATCCCTTTTCAATTGTACAATCTTCTAATCACGATGTCAGAATAGTGAATCCTCGTCATTCATATGAACTCTAGAAAACAAGCTTCAAAGAATATTTTTAGAAGAAAACAAGAGCACACGCATGACTGCTAAAAGCAACCTCTCTTGATGATCAATCCATCTATAAATTTTGCTTCAGCATAAAGAAACACATCCTTCCTTATTTCCTTTAATATCCATTAGAGTTGGCAAACTACTATAATTAGATTGCATATCTGATTGCTCTCGTGCATCTGTTGTCCTGTTCTAGAATAGCAGGGCTATAAGCCATTGCCTGATCAGCAATATTCCTCTGATCTTTATGTTCTTGTTGTCAGGTTTTACAGAGGGGGTTTCACTGGAGAGAACAACACCAATGAGATCTGAGCCTAACCACATAAGACACTGACACCACTCTCAACCCAAAACCTTAAGGCAATGGGTTTATGGGTCTTTATTCTTATATAGTGCTCTACTTTCTCATTTCTGGTCAATGTGGGACTTAGACTCACACTTATTCCTAACAATCTCCCCCTCAAGGGTGAGTCCCTTCAACCACATTGGTACACTCCCCCTCCAGCGGAAGCATTCTCAACCACGAGTACTTCTTTTCTACCTTTTTCTGTACCGCCGTTATTCTTAACGGGACACGCTTTACCTGGAACCCTTACCTGGGACCTTTGTCAGGAAGACTTTCGATACTAAGACCATACTGCACTCGTCTGAGCTAGTTTTAACCATCGGCTCTGATACCACTTGTCAGGTTTTACAGAGGGGGTTTCACTGGGGAGAACAACACCAATGAGATCTGAGCCTAACCACATAAGACACTGACACCACTCTCAACCCAAAACCTTAAG
>Ga0209589_1000190_pt1 | contig 71362 bp, 37 predicted proteins | sample CowpeawhiteBW_FD_187525 | JGI IMG/M metagenome (GOLD analysis project Ga0209589, IMG submission 187525) | Root nodule microbial communities of legume samples collected from California USA - Cow pea white BW (SPAdes) (version 2) | ecosystem: Host-associated > Plants > Roots > Nodule | place: USA... | reverse complement strand
CTAAATATTTTATACTTGATATTTGTTATATTTTGCTCTATATATAGAGTATATCAATAAAATACAAAAACATGTTCCTCCGTATAACATATCACATATATCTCTTATATCTCTCATATTATCAAAAGCCCTAAAATTCCCAACAAGGAGGAACTGCATACTCCTTCATCCATGAAGGTGATGGTGATCAGAGCTTTGCTGGTGCTGACATTCAGAGTGGAGGTATCACATTATCTCAAGCGAAATTATTTTATTTCTACGTCTCACGTTTTTTTACAAAATAATGACTATCTAATTCAATCTCACAAAATCGATTTATAGGTTGAGATTTTCACTTTACTTACATATTATAAAATTGTTTTATCTTTAATAGATTTGAGACTTCCAACACTATATTCATTCATTTTAATGTATTAAAATTTAAAGTTTAAGACAGAAAAAAGTTGAGTTTAGGAATTAGTCACCTAAATTTTTTTATTATTGTGAAACTTAGACTCGATCTTCTACTATTTTTACATGTTTCATTCGTTGTCTAACATATTTGTTTTTCTGTTCTTACTGCCGTGTCTCTTCTGCTCTTGCTGTATTTCTGTCTGGTTCTCCAGTCCAAGGTACATGTCATCCTTTTTTTTTTGTTTATCTTTTGTTGTTCTGGTTTGATGGATGTTTTACTTTGTCTTCTTGTGTTTCTGAAAACTTAGTGCTATGTTATATTAGAAGAAGTACTCTAATTAATGCCTTGTGTTCTTGTTTTAAGAGGTGAAGAATGAAAAGGAGGAAGATGGTACTAAGGATTTATGGGCACAGTTGCAGAAAATAGGTGTTGAAGATGATTCCTTGGGCGTTGTATACTGGTACCTTTTTAACAATCCTACTGCTTTGAAAGGTTTTAATGGTGTTCCAATTCATCAGCGCAAGAACATGTTACCTATCATTGTGCCAAACTATCAACCCAAGGGATCGGATCGGAATGTTAAGGTAAATATCAGCTTTTTCTTTTCTTCTTCTTATTTACAACTTCATGTTTGATCGGTTTTTATTGTTTTAATTTGATCATGTCTTTGCAGATAACATAGAGACTTTTAAAGAAGTTCACATCAAGAAGTGCTATGAATAAAACTTGGTGTAACCTTTGTCTCTTCTGCATGTTCAAGCCAGGGGTTCTTAATGAACTTCTTTTGGATGTATCTTATTATCACAAAATTCACTTTTTATATTGAAAGTGATATTCAAATAAAAAAGCAGAATTTACGTTTTTATTATTTAACTAGTAACTCATTTTCTTTTGTTGGAATATTTATGGAAAATGTATTTTTTATCTACTATGACTATGATTTTGTTAAGAATTTAAGTATAAGTTTAAATTTTGAATTGAGAGTAATGTTAATAACTTAAAATTTTAAAATTATCGAAAATAAAAACTCCTCACAAGTACTCACGTAACAAAATAATAAGTGATATCATCAAATCAAATATACTTCTATTGAAGTTTATGGAATAACTATTTTTAAATTATTCATGATATTTCTGTAATAAATAGGTTTACTATATAACATTTCGAAATAATTAATATAGAATAGTTAAAAATTAATTTTAAATTATTATTTGAGATGATGTGTCCGATACCCATCGTGAAATATACTTTTTCAGAATGTTTACCGGGAATTTCTATAATATATTCTTGGAAAGTATTTTTCAGAATTTACTAGTATTGTAAAAAGTAATTTTTTTTAATTATAATGCAACGGAAAGGTGCACGCAGAAAATATGAGGGAGCAGAATCACTTGCCTAATAAGACTGGGCCGAGAATATGAAGCCCGTGTTAGGACTGTTGAGATGTTGATGGAAGGCCCAATAACAGCCCAGAATACTGAGAACACGAAACAAAAAGTGCGAGTGAGCAAACGAGTCTAAGTTCTCTCTCTCTCTCTCTCTCTCTCCCTCTTTCTCTCTGTGAATCGTTTGAGTGATCGCTGAGATCTGAATCTACCGATGGCGACACCGGACCACCTGTTCAACCTCCGCAACAATTTCTACCTCGGCGCCTACCAAGCCGCCATTAACAGCAGCGACGTCTCCAACCTCTCCGAAGAAGACGCCCTGGAGCGCGACACCCTCGTCCACCGCTGCTACATCGCCCTCGGCCAATTGCAGTTCGTCATTTCCGAGATCCACGACGATGCTCCCACTCCTCTTCAAGCCGTCAAACTCCTCGCCCTCTATTTCTCCTCTCCCGACACCAAGGCATGCTTACTTCTTTTTCTCCTCAATTTCTCCTCTCATCCATCTCATCACCTCTCCTCTCGAAATCTCACAGGACTCCGCCATCTCCAGCCTCAAGGAATGGCTCGCGGATCCCGCCATCGGAAACAACCCCACGCTCAGGCTCGTTGCCGGTCTCGTCTTCCTCCACGAGAACGATTTCAACGAAGCACTTAAACACACCAATGCCGGAGGGACCATGGAACTGTATAATTCTTCTCTCTTTTTTCTCTCGTTTTCATTTTAATTATTTATTTTCGTTATTATAATTTTTTTCGTGTTTTTTTTTTCTTTTTCTTGCGTTCAGGCACGCGTTGAATGTTCAGATCTTCATTAAGATGCATAGGTCGGATTATGCGGAGAGGCAGCTGCGGCTCATGCAGCAGATTGACGAGGATCACACTCTCACTCAACTCGCCAATGCGTGGCTCGATTTGGCTGTGGTATTAATTGATTAATTTATAATAGTTGCTGTGATAAGAAATTAGGAGTTATAATTGTTGGAGATGTGGTATATGATCAAATTCAAGTACGAAAGTGATACATTCTTCGTCTTACAAGCTGATTATGTAAGATTGAGTTAGGTTTAACAGCTAAGTAGGAATAATAGTAAAAAAGTGATAAATTTTGGTATGTTTAATTGATGGGTTTCGCCGAATGATGATGGATCAGGGAGGGTCGAAGATTCAGGAGGCGTATCTGATATTCCAAGATATGTCGGAGAGGTATCAGTCCACCAGTTTGCTTTTGAATGGCAAGGCGGTTTGCTGCATGCACATGGGCAATTTTGACGAAGCAGAGACCCTTTTGGTTGAAGCGTTGAACAAGGCACGTTTACGTACTGTTTTTATTCTATTAGTGTTCTCTTCCATTGTTTAACAATATAATTGTTTTTTTATTGTGGTTATGATTTAGTAGTTTTTAACTTGCTGAGTGATTTTCCTAGAATTTGTAGTTATTATAGGCAGACACACCATTTTGGGGAGTATGTAGGGGAAGGTAGAGAGAAATGGAAACATAAGGAGAAGGAAGAGGGAAAAAGTGATAGATGTGATGAGTGATATTATAGAAAAGAGAGATAGGAAGCAATTAGGGTAGAAAGCAGATGGAAGAAAAGGTGATTGGTGTTTATATATTTTCCTTTTAAACTGGTCTCATGCTGAAAGGAGTTTTTTCTGCGTGTACTTTGTGCTAGCTCTTGGTTTAAACTTTTAAGCTGTTGTTCTGAAATGGCATTCCATGGTTGATTTGTTGTTTTGGAATATGTGTGATGAAAATTTGTGTGGCTTATACAGGATGCCAGGGATCCTGAAACGCTAGCCAATCTAGTTGTATGCTGTCTTCACCTTGGCAAGCCATCTAACAAATCATTCAGGTAAACTCTCTGGACATTTTTACTGTTTGTTTCCATCTCTCTTTCTCTAACAATATCTGGTTACTTGTTCTGCCAAAACCCTTTTCTTCTCTTCTTACATTTAATAGCACAGTATGTCTGTTGAAAATATCCTATTGCGTGGAATAATGTAGAACATGACTGGCTGAATCTTCAGTTTCTTGGGAAAAGTGCTATTCAATTCTGAATCGATTCTATGTATTTGATACGAGTCAGGGCATTCTAGGTGTATTTTTGTAGATGGAGTGTCTAACCTTATCAACAAAATATCGATACTGAATTTCTTACACTCTTAACATAGCCTTCAACAGTTATAGTAATTAGTGAATTTACATCAGCTATATGAAAGAGAGAACATGAGTTGGCCTCAAACATGAATTAAATTTAGTAGCTGTTGGAGATCTTTTAAGAGTAGCAACAGAGTAGTGCAAGTTCAAATAGTAAAATGGTAATAAAATATATAGAAAATGCATAACATGTTAGAAAGGGTTGAATAATATTGTTCAAAACTGTTTTGGTGGTGAACATTGAACAACCCCTAATCTTAAAGGGAAGGTGATTTTAAACATTTCAAGTGTATTGACAAAAATACTGTTATTTACATTTTGAAATTCGATGTTACAAGGGTAGGAATGTAAATTAATTTTCAAAACTTCTTTCTTTCTCTTCACTGTGTTGTTGAACCAAACAGTCCCTAACTCTCCAATTTCCTTTGTAAAAATAGTTTGTATCTTCAATCTGTCGAGGACATTCCTTAACTTTTACTACCAATCACCTAGTATATTTTTACCGAGTGACTTGGGAAACATAAAGCTTTTGTTTCTTATTTGATTGAATCTCCTGTTATACTTCTGGATTTGTGCTTTTCCCTTTGAATTTATTCCTTGCCTTTCGTTTGTCGCTTGATCTGGTGTGGTATTTCTCATTCTTCAAAATCCTCACTCGTATATTTTTTAACGATGTATGTGACTTGTATTGCTTTGCAGCCAGCTGAAACTTTCTCACGCAGATCATGTTCTCGTCAAGCGGGTAACATCAGCAGAAGAAAGTTTTGATAGAGCGCTACAAACATTTTCTTCATGAGCCGATTATTCAACTTCTTTCAGGAGTTGAATGGTCTGAGGTCTTCTATGCAATTTTTACACCTTGTCGTGGCCATTGTGTTGGGTTGCGTATCTTAGAACATAATCAACTGGGTAATGTGGCATAGTATTCAAATTTATAACATTGGTTTACTGAGTCTTGATGTTGTAAAAGCTACATCTGACATTAAGCAAGTTCATTTACATCGTATATTTTACTAAAAAAAGCAAGAAATGCCAATAGGTATTTGAGTAAACAAGATCATGGTTGTGTGGATGGATTGACGAATCTGTATTCTATTCTATTTTATCCGAAGTTTTGCATTCTCCTATTTGTATTTCTCATGTGGTAAATTAAGTGTTTGCCTACTAAATTGTGTATATGGCAAGGGTAGTTTACATCGTTACGTTGTTGGAGAAAACGTATTGAAAGGACTATGATAAAGATAAATTAGATTGTAAATACTTTCTAAGAGGCAGTTACAATTTTATAAATACTTTTAAACGGTTTTTGATTACTAATTTTTATTCATGTTCATTTAAATGCATGCAACACAAGAATACTGGTGGGTGATGCTGTTGGTCTCGGTTATTGTTATTACTAGCAAAATTACAAGCTTACAGAATCTATGAATTTGAATTTCGACTTAGATTGAAATTGAATTTGCATTCCTGTTTTATTTGAATAGAATTGAATAATAATGTGTTTTAGTTTGGACATAACCCATAATCGACTATAAGCACAGTATACTGCGTGGTTAGTTAATTTGCATAAAGTGTGATAAAAACTAATTGTGTTCTTTTTTAAGTGAATGTGACAGTTTTTATGAACAATTGATGACTAATATTTGTAGTATTAATAATGTTCATGGAAGAATACAACGGACATTTTATATTGTTGTTGATTATCGGATAATGCTCATACAAAATTAATCTTTACTCTGGTATTGAGTAGTTGAAAATTTTCATTGGTTTATTTGTTTCGGGTTAATTTTGGAAATTAACGTTTTCACCAAAAAATGTTATTATTTAGTATTTTTTAAGCTTTAAATATACTTATTTGTTAAATATTTAAAAAATATATATTTATTCTACTAACACCAAATTCTAAAAGGTTTAAATGATAATAAATTGTATTATTTAATAGAGTTGTTTAAAATTTAAATTTTAATAATTTTATTTTGAATATAGAATAAATTACGTTGGTATTTATTATTTTTTGATAAATTCTAAGTAGTGTCCCAATATTTTTTTAATTGAGATGCATAAAGATAATTGTTGTGCGGTTATTTTCTATACTCATTATTTAGAAAATAATAATTTTGAAGTAAACATTAAGTAATTTTACACACTAGTTAGTAAGACTGTGACATCTTTTTAGAAAATGCTTTTTTGTAGTTATTTTGTAGAAAACAGTATCATTTAATGATGTCATTTTATGATGTTATATTATGACTATGTTAGTTACATCATTAAGAAAAACATAATTATATGTTACATCAATTAATGATATCTTAACAAAAAGAACGTCGTTCTTTCTGTTCTTATTATAAGAAACGTTTGAAAGAAAAAATTGTTGATCCTTCTTATAAATTATTTTATAATTTTTGTACTTTATATTTATTTTTCTTTTTTATCCCTATTAAATATTATGATTCTTTATATTTTGTATTAATAAATAGTAAAAAGATCATTTTAAAGATATTATTAATGAAATCTAACTTAGTATTTATTTTATTTCTTTTTAAGCATTATACAAGTTTCTTTTGGGAAAAAAATATTATTTTAAAAAAAAATAATATTATACAACAATTTCTTCAATAAGACATTTATATATAAAAAATTACTTTTTTCCATTTTATGTTTCAATAAATTTATATATAAACTAATTAAAAACTTCATGAAGGGTATGGGAACAAGAGAACAATTAATGTGTGTCGTTTAAGAGTTTTTCTTTTTAGAAATCAATAAATATAATGAGTTGTTTTTACTTTAATTAAATATTTATAAGATTTCTTACTAAGCAATAACACATCTAAAAAATATGACACTTAAAAGGAAGAAAAAATATTAAAACAATAAAAACTATAACTCTTAAAAAATAACATCTTGTAAAATAATTAAATAAATTATTTGTTTTTTTTTTTACGTGAGTGTGAATATGTTAGAAGACGAGTATTAAAAACGTCATAGTATTATGCTATCATTTCATAAAATCATTACATAAAAAGTAGCATATTGTAGACATTATAAAAGACATTTAACGAACTAAAATTTTAGAACAAATATAATATATAACAGATAAATAAAAATCTATAATGATATTGGAGACGACAAAATTGAGTCTCCTGAACAGGTGTTTTCGTTTGTGACAAAAAACAAATTGTTAGAAGAAAAGAAACAAAATAAAATAAACATAATGTGGGCAAAGTTAATTCCTGGGGTCGAGTTGTTCCAAGAAAACGAGACAAAAGAACAATTACATAATTGAGATTTAATCACTTGATTTGTGTTTTTTTATGCGCTCTCTTTAAACTATATTAATTTTAATATATATATATATATATATATATATATATATATATATATATATATATATATATAACATACTTTAAAATATAAAAATTCTTATATTTTAAAATGTTACACATACAATTACATTTTGAGATGACTTATATTATAAAGGATTAAATATGTTTTTTCTCCCTCAAGTTTCAGTTAATTTTAAAATTAATAATTCTTCAAAACTTTATATCAATTTAATCATTCTTTAAAAATAAGTAGATGTAATTTTTCTTACCAAATTTTGTTAAATTTATTTAACATTTTAAACACATTTTATGATAATATTTGAGTTAACACTGAAACGAAAATGTATCAAACAGTGTAAATAATTCAAATACTATCATAGAATATATTTGAAACGTCAGATAAACTTAACAAAATTTGATTAAAAGGATTAAATTCACGCATTTTTTAAAGATTAGGAACTAAATTGGTCAAAAGTTTCGAAAAGAGACTAATTTCAAATTTCACCAAAATTTTAGGAACCAAAAATATATATAACCTTATTATAAAATAATTCAACATTTGAAAATAAAAAGAACTATTCCAACTACTTCCATAATTGCATATTATTAGGTGACAGTGCCCTGGTTAGGTGAATGGTGCAACTGAAAACATTATCATTATTGACTCATTGTACGTCGAATACACATGTAAGTATAACGAATGAACTAGCAAACTCCCTAAGGACAAAAAATGTAATGGTGAGGCTCATGATGAGAAGAACCTCAGATTGCAGATGAAATGCCATAACCATTATGATGAGATTTTTGCCATTTCCATGCAGTTTGTAAGCTCTTCTCAAGGTCAGTGTATTGTGCAGTCCAATTCAGTTCCAAGTTGATCTTAGAAGGGTCACTATACACTTCTGCATAATCACCAGGTCTACGAGGAAGAAACTCCACTTCGATGTTCACCCCTGTGGCCTTTTTGCATGCATCCACAAACTCCTTCACTGATCTACCTGGTAAATTATAAACCCCTTTTCAGAAAAATGTGGATTTGCATCAAAAAACTATTTTTTCATATTCCAAGTGTAATAAAAAACCTACCTTTTCCAGTGCCAACATTGTAGATCCCTACTTTCCCAGGTTGTGCCTTTTCAAGAGCCTTCACATGAGCATCCACCAAATCTGTCACATCAATGTAGTCTCGTATGCATGTTCCATCCGCTGTCTTGTAATCAGTTCCTCTAACCTGCATGGTGGAAACAGATACATTCAGTACAGGTTCATTACAGTTTATAATCCTTTGAACATATTAATGATATATTAACATGGATAATTGATTCCTTGCTACTCTCATCAAGTCATACCAAATGTAAAGAAATTCTGTTTCATCCAAAATTAAAAGTGTTAGTCTTGACATACCTTTAAGCCAGTTGTAATACCACGAGCTGCATCAAAGCAGGCACCGGAAATTCGACCGTGTTCTCGAAGTTCAGGTCTTGGAGCCTCACCTAATCTGCCCTCCGGATCTGATCCAATCACATTGAAGTATCTACATGTTTCACAGGGAAAAGTAAACAGAAATCACAACCATAGCTAATTCTAAACAGTTATATTTAAATCGAGTTATCTTAAAAGTATTACTGCTTTATAAATTAGATACTTTATTAATTAGTATCAGTAAAGTATCTTAAATTATCAGATACGGATACGTAACACAAATTGAAATATCAGTGCATCATAGCTTCTAACAAATGTTAAATGCTAATAAAAGGTTTGTGTCATACAAAGAAACATAACAAAGGTCTTCCTCAAACCCTCCCAGGCCCTATCCACCCATCATCAACTTGATAAAGGGAGGAAAAGAACCAGGCGTAGACATTAAAGAGGAAAGAAAATGGCATATTTATATTAGAGTTGAACGAGTCTGCATTAGAAAAATGGATCCGAAACATTTACTTGCCAAAAGCACAAACAAAAATGAATAACAAAAAGATTAAAAAAAAAATAGACTTGAATCATGACTCACCTTTTTGAGAACCAATAGTAATTTAACAAAAAAAGGGCACACATTCAACAACAATAAGCAATTTACATTAAGGGGCAGTCACATAAGTAAATGGAAAATTCATACCTCAGAATCATTACTGCCATTTTAGAATTTTTAGAAAAATCAAGGATGATATCTTCTGACATCTTCTTGGCTTTTCCATATGGATTAATTGGTTTCTGGAATTGAAGAACATAATGGTAAGACTACATTCCAATGTGTATTAATGCCATTGCAAGATATGCAACGGAAATAAAAAGTTCTTAACCAAACTCATCATTCAACCACACTAAAGAGTTCTCACCTGTTCTGTTCCTTCTGTAATAGGCATCTTTTCAGGTTCCCCATATGTTGCACATGTACTAGAATATATTAATTTCTTCACTCCATATTTAGCCATAGACTCCAATACCAACAAGGTATTTGATGTAATATTATGATAATACCTGACAAAGAAAAAGTGTTAAAAAAGGTAGAACTAGAGTTCCCAGTTCTTCTACTACTTTAGTTAAGATATAAGAACTTACTTAAGAGGGTCAAGGGTGCTCTCTCCCACATACGCAACAGCAGCAAAATGCATCACAGCATCGAATTTATTCTCTGAAAATATTTTATTCACCTAATAACCAGTTAAGTAGACAACTTTTCTTGGGCAATCTATAACATTGTGCTTCAACAAAGAGTTTAAATTCAACACCAAATCATTTCTTAATAAGGAAAGATTATAAGGATACAGATTCTTTATCTCCTAAGTCAGCGTATATAAATTGAAGTCTTCCAGGTTCTGGATATAATTCTTGAAGAACCCTGACGGCACCCAAATTGCCACGTGATAGATTATCCTGCAAAGAAGAAAAACTGGTTAGCAGACAGAACAGTAAATGCATTCAAATTTATCAGTGCAGCTTTTGGTATTATGAAGAGGCACACCACTATGGTGACACGATAGAAATCCTTCAGAAGTCGTAGGGTAGCATGCGAGCCAATATAGCCTGCACCTCCTGTCACTAAAACATGAGTGACACCTGGTTCATGGATGGAAAACTGAAAAAGGTCCCAAAAAAAGACTAATCATCAAATTGAACAAAAGGGTAAAATAGCAATCAATTTACATATACAAAACATAACAAAGAAAAGGTAGAAAACTATAACTGAAAACAACATATCTTCAACATTTTTTCCCTTATAAACCCTCATTTCTTATTTATTCAAAAATTCTTTCTTTCTTGTATCCATCTCACACCATTCGAAAACACCAAAACAAACATTCACAAGCTTCATTGTTCTTTAATTTGGTACAGTAAAAATAGCTAATCATATCTATCGATGCATCAGCCACTTCAAGATATCTTTCAGTAGTCAAATAATGAAACAGCCAAAGAAACTATAAATAAGTTTTATATATGTCAAATAGAATTACAATACAACAAAAAACTCTCAGACACCATTATGCAGTAAACCTATAAGTGGCATAATCATTCTAAGAAATCAAATAAATTTTGAGAGAACTCACTTCTCTCACCGCCAACCAGTCAAGAAGAACAATTCAACAATAGAAACTAAACTCACAGGTCTAAGAGAATGTATAGCATCGTCCTTCACGTCTCATTCAGTCATTTGAATATTTATGAACAAATGTATTAAATAAAATAGGAACACACATAATAGGAAGTATAACATATAGATATTCAAACATACATATATACATAATTGACTATGATAATCATGAGTATTTGATTGGGTAAGACAATGTAGGATTACCGGACTAGGGGGATTCAAAGATGGAGATCTTTTGATCATGATAATGCATAATGCCGTTAATGCTGCAGCAAGAAAAATCTTCCCGACATAATTGCCCTTCCTTTTTGGATCCACATAATCCATGCCTAAAATGAACATAGAACATATATCTTAAACCAACAACTTAGTTATAATGATAAATATAATGAATCATGAGAAACAACCAAGCATGAAAAAATTACAGCACTTTATCAAATAATGAAATTACAAACACCTTATGCAAATACTTGTTTCCAGCCAATTCTATGTTGAAGTGTTAGAAAAGGCACAGCTTTTCCTTTCATATTTTGAAATTGATTAATGCTTTTTAAGTAACCAAAGCTTCGTTGCATAACAGAGTCATACCACTATTTCTTCTCAATTATAAAATCTTACCTCCCAAAGACATAGATCTGTTTGACCTTGGCTGACTCCTGGTCCTAGAAAAACTTAGCATTTGCAAAGTTAACAAGGTCTGACTCCCCCAATACAAATGATCATATCAAGCTCCACTTCCAGAATGATTCGAGTGATATGCTGCAGGAAAACCAGATCATGTAAGTTTATTTTTCTCTGAAAGAAGGCGTCAAAACAGCCCTGGAGAAGAAGTTCAGACTGAAAACCAGCATAACAAAAATCAGACAAACTAATAGTCCTTCAAAAGGGTAAAGCAACATGTTTTGTTTGTGTAAAAATTTGAAATGTTAAAATAAAAACATGAAGACCACAAGAAAAATAGGAAAAAAGGATTAAAAAGTTCAGAAACTAAACACCACAAAATTAAATAAAGCAAACAAAACACAATCCCGCCTATTCACCAATAAATTCAGCTATTCAAAACTACAGAGCAGGGAGTACGAACGTGTCCAGAAATGAAAGATCCAGAGAATTCCATAAGAATAAAAACCTTGTAAGAAAGAAAGTAAACAAGAAAGGCTAAAGATTGCTCACAGTCATAATATGTTTTACCACAAAAGCAACATTGCAAACGACATGCACATAAAAATCTGTCAGAGGGTCACGGGGAGTGAAAACCCCACAAAACCACTTTAAGAAAAAATCACACAGAAAACCAGAACAACATAGGAGCAAAAGAAACAGCTTCAAAATTTCAACATCAAGATCCAACACAACAGGCAAGCAAAAACAGTCTCATCAGCCCAAGAAAACGTAATCACTGATCAACAATTGAAATTCAACAACAGACAAAAACCCCTTTGATTTCACATTTGCAGCATCACCAACCACAAGCCAACCAACCAAGAAAATCAAGGACCAACCCAGATACTTAAAACCCATAGATTTGTCAGGGAAAAGAAAAAACAAATCAAAGCCCTTGAATAGCACCATACAAGCAGAATTAAGCAACAAAGCCATCAGAACAGTTCCTTTTTTTTAAAAGGAAACCAAAAACAAACGAAAACAAGAAAACAAAAGGAAGGAGCACCGCTAGCACCTTAACCTTATTCAGTTGCCCAGAAGCGCAGAAGGCCTTGAAATGTGAAAAAGAATGTAAATTTAACGGTTTGTAGAGAATTAGAAAAGTGGGAAATCTGGAAAAAGAAAAGGAAGTAGCGGATTGAGGGCAGAAGACAGGGGAGTGGAAAGAGAATAAGAAGAAGAAAAGTACAAATGAGGAAGATGGTGGTAGGAAGAGGTGATTTTTGGGGTGGCGTTGAAATTGTGAGAGTGGGAGAGTGAGAGGGATAGAGAGAGAAGAATGGGTTCTAATAGGCTGCGTCTCCTCTGCATCCATGTTGTCAAAGCGTTACAGGGAATTTGAGACCGCAATGGAACAACATCGTAGACTATATTTTATTCTTTTCATTTTCTCTTTTTTCTTTACTACATTATTTCACTTCGTTTTGTTCTTTTCAAAGTATAGTCAGTGGAGATGCACATGAGGTTTTATATTTTCCTCAATTTTTTCAAACACAACTAATCTATTACTTGATCTCTATGTATTATGTGTAAAATAAAATATCTTATATATTTTATCAATTTATTGAAGCATATGGAATCATTCTCGTAGTTTATCGTTAAGTTTAAGAATTAAAAGATTGAAAATTTAGAATACTAATGCTTTTTCTTTTGGGTTACGACTTGTATTTTAACCATATAAAGTTGTGTTTGGATTATTTAAGTTTATATTTAATTTTTTTGGTATTTAGCTAGATTAATTTTATTATTAGTAGTAATTTATTCATCTTGTATAATGTGAATAATGAGTTTGAATAACACATGCGGAAAATTAAATTTATATGAGGTTTTTTCTTGTTTCATGGAGTTACTTCTCGTTTCTGACTTTGCTTCTTGTAATCCTTACCTGCTTTTATTATTTAAAAACTACAAAGATTATTTATATTTATAAAATAACGGGTAAAGTTAAACCTGGTATGTTTTTCAAGAAATCAATTTAAAAAAATTTTAAATTTACTATATTGGTAATAATGAAGGTGCAAATGTTGGGATGTGATTTTAATACCAAATATCTTATAAATTTGCATTCAATAATGTGAGGAAAGTGTTCACAAAATTTTCAAGAAATTAAAATTATTTTATTTTTAAAATTCTAAAGAGTGAAACATATTTTCACTTTACATTTAATTTTAGTCTTAAATTTGATATTTAAAACTTTTAAGTTGACAATACCTTATTAAAATGGTAAAAATATATATTTAGTTACTGTTTGACTATTTTATAACGAATTTTAGTCTATTACTGCGAGAAGAATTAATCATCGCATGAAAAAACTATTTTTCTATGAAAATTATAAAATTACAGTCTCCGTAAAAAAATTACCTATTCAAAAAAACATTATTGGAATCATTTTGTGTTTCCAAATAATGTGTTTATTATTTTCTATCAAACATTAGAAACTGTGGTGCCCGATTATTATTTTTTAAATATTAAAATATTTCCAATAGTATATTAAGTGGTAAAAAAATAGGATTAAATATATTTTTATTTATTAATTTTTAATAAAAATTAAGATTAGTGTGAGTTTAACTATTTTAATTAAGTTTTTATATGATATTTTAAACACGTCTTATAACATATTTTTACTTCATTATTATTTCAAAAATATTAATATAAGAAATGTGTTTTAAACATTAAATAAATATAATAAATATTTGTTAAAAAATTAAATTCATATATTTATAAAGTTAAAAGATTAAATTATATCAAAATTTTAAAAATGAATTAATTTCATTTAAACTTAAGAAAAATATTTAACCCTAAAAAACTTTACATCACTTGATGAATCTAGTTTGTGTGTAATATCAAGAATTTTGTACGCGTTGCAAAGATGTCTATAACATTGATTTATAAAATCAAATAAAATACAAATAATAATTAATATAAACAGGAAAACAATTTTATTAGATACCTACAAATTTGACCATACATAACAGGTCTTCGGAAGTTCTTAAAGAATATAAGAGAAGATAAGAATACAAGAGTATTGTATTAACAATTTAAATTCAAAACTTTATAACTTTTGTGGTATATATTTTAGAGTTTTTCATAAACTGCTATCATTAGTTTAACAAAATATTTTAACATAGTTTTAGGTTTGTATTTCAAAAACAATTTACATGAATATTTATAACTTTTAAATAATTAAAAATACATTTTGGTTAAGTAAAGTACAGTGAACTAGCCCCGATATATATATATATATATATATATATAATCTTTTCAAAAGATTTAAAATTATTTTACAAAAACTTATTTCAAATAAATGTTTTTAAAATTAGCGAACATATCCATTTACATGAAAACTTGTTAGTTTTTTTCACACAAAAAATTGAGGTTATTGGTTTGATTTCAAATTTAATTGGATTGAGGAGAAGTATAAAAACATTATTAAAAATTAATAAATTCCTGATTCTTTGAAAAGCACGTTTCGAGTATCCAATAATATGCGACCATTTGTTATGTACTTTTGGGCAAAAAACGCGGTACACTTTGTAAATGCCCCTCATCTCACGTCACTGTTACACTTAAGTGGGGACCACATACTTTCTGTGGGGCCCATCCACGCTCTTTTTTTGATTTAGTCTGGGGGTGGCAAAGCGGGTAAGCCCGCCCCGCACACCGCGGGCTGGTCCGCTCCGCCCCACATATTTTATGCGGGTCGCATACTTTGGCTCGTTCCGTATATACGTTGGTCCGCAGGTCTGCGGGCCGGCCCGCTTTTTTTTAATTTTTTTATGATAAAATTTTCAATGTTTAAAAATTAGGAAATTTAGAAGTTCACAAAATTAAGTAAAGACCTTGGGAAATTAGATGATAAATTGATAATTCAACATTTTCATCATATTCATACACAATGTATTCTTTAAATTTTAGCACATTAAAAATTACATAATACTTGTCTTTTCCAGTTATACAAGAATTTGAAACGTTAATGCAATAGTCCATAAAAGAAGTAATTAATATACACAAGTGCAAGTTTTTTTTTTCAATTTTATGCGGACTTGCGGGTCGGCCCGCGTGGACCTATACGGGCTAGGCCCGTACGGATCTGTGGGCTCACTATCATAGCCCGCCTTACGTTTTTTCTGCAGGCCGAGCCCGCGGACCAGGTCCTAATTGTCATCCCTAATTCAGACAAAATCATTACACTTTTAAAATCTATTTTAAAAATCCACTAAATAGATATAAAAAAATCTAGAAAACTAAACTTAAATTTATCACAAATATTATGAACTAAAAATATAATAATTTAATTAAATATTTTACCAACTTTTATCACAGGTCAACTTTTATTTATTATCAGAAATTTCAATTTACACATCTTATTATATTCTTTCATCATTTAATTAAACATGCGTTTTTTTATCACTATTTGCAGAATTTTGCTCGTAATTTATCATTATATTCATTCAGTCTTTGTATATTTTATTATTATATTAGTAATAAAACATATGATTTTATAAAAAAAAAATCGTGATAAAACGCATGTTTTGTAAAGGGAGACAATATTTATTTGTACATTAAACAGATAAAAAAATGAAAACAGCGAAAATAAAGTTAAAATAAGTTAGAAAGAGATTTAGACTAAAATAATTATAGTGGAATTAAAATTGGATAATTAAGTTATCGGGGGTTTGGTTACACTTTAACTAATTTCTAAAGTTGTTTTTCAGTCTCAACTTTCATACGTGTATTACATGTAAGGGAGTGACAGATATTTTAAGAACATTATATATATATATATATATATATATATATATATATATATATATATATATATATATATATATTTAAAAAAAAAAACAACCATGCCTTCTTATTTCTCACTTGCGGTTAATGAAATTGAAAATTTGTTATGAATTATGTACCAAAACAAATTTTTATAAGAGAATAAGTACTACTTTAAATTAATATAAACACTTCTATTCTATTTGTGAAAAAACCGGATACATGTGAAGAAATAAAAATAAAAACACAGAAAACAATGAGTAAAAAGTAATTAAAAACAAAAAATAAAGATATAATTCATGGCTAACTTTATATTTTACAAAATAACAAAAATTTGTAAGAAAATTGTACTGAAATATAATAAAATATTGATGAAGATTTACGATCACCTCTCATTTATTTGCAACTGAATAAATTTAATTTGAATAATAATAGTGAATATAAAATAAACATAATTAATAAATAATATAATATAATAAAATAATTTTTTTTGTGGCCTTCGTGTAGGGATTGAAGCATCTTCTTTAGATTTTTAAAACTATTATATGTCATCCACCACCAAAAATAAGGAATACGGATAAAATATAAATCAAGAAGATAAAAATAAGTGAAAAAAGAATAACAAAATAAATATTTAAACATTTTCTTTTCTTATAGCTATTTCAGAGTGGATAAAAATAAAGACAGACCGAATGAATAAAATTAAGGATTAAATATGTTTTTTTTTTCATAAATTTTCAGTTAATTTTGAATTTAGTCTATTTCAAAATTTTAGACCAATTTAGTCTTTCATATTTTGAAATGCGTAGATTTAGTATTTTTAATCAAATTTTGTTAAATTTATTTTGACATTTGAAGCGTGTTTCATATTAGTATTTGATTTAATATTAAAACAAAATTGTGTCAAACAATATAAACAACTCAAATATAATTTTGAAATACGTACGAAACATCAAATAAACCTAACAAAATTTAATTAAAATGACTAAATCCATTTATTTTTAACGATAAATGACTAAATTAGTTTAAAATTTTGAAATAAACTAATTTTAAAATTCACTAAAAGTTAAAAGATAAAAAACATATTTAACCCTAAAATTAAGAATGACAACATGTTTTACTATCACGGTAACTTCTTAATAATACTCGTAACATATTTCAATTGCAAATACGATTAATACTTCGTAAGAAGAAAAAAATAAAGCTCTCTTTGAGTAAAAAAGAGATATAGGAATTGTCAAATTCTCATAATTCACCTTAATGGTGGTTCACGTCACTACAAGAAGGAGTGATGGCTTTATTCCAATGGTGTTATGTTCTACGTTTGGATTCGTTCCATTGACACTGAGTGGATGAACTTAAAATAATTGCCACTTGAAATGGTTTTGAAGTAAACAAATAATTAAATGCGATTGGGTAACAAATTAGGCACAATTTTATAAACAACAATCAATGAAATATATGTGTCGTGCAAAGATCGAAGACTTGTGAAGTTTTTTTTTGGTTGGTGTAGTTCCTTTTTAAACCAACTCATCAAAACTAAATAACAATCTCCTTCGATTTTGGTATCATTGGTGAAACGTAGTTCACCATTGCAATGACATCGAAACCAATTTAGAAAAGATATATACATTTCTTCCACACGTAAATTTCTCTCTTTAATTACCCGATCTATGCCTTACCAAATTATAGCATTTTTATTGTCAAGGTCTTTAAGTCAAAGGTTAAAAATAGTGTTTTTTTCTTTTATGATTATGGTTAATGTTGACTATTTTCTTTAAATATGTTAGAATATTGAGAATAATAATAATAACAATAATTGTACACATATAAACAAATTAAAACAGCTGAAGTTTTGTATAGGACAGCTAACTTGACATTTTGTTATTTGGTTTAATATTTGAAAATTTGCTATGGAATATTTTGTTCCTATGTGGGTTCTCTTTCTTTTTTTTTATAAATATTTTTTTTAACCATTTCTCCACATGCTTCAACCTTCATTTATTCTACCACACTCTTAAATTAACCTTCCACCATGTATTTTTTTTTTTAAGAAAAGTCAAACAAAAAAAGTTATATAAAATGTTTGCTTCCTAAATCCAACCTATCATGAAAAAGCACGCGAACATTCTTTATATTCTACACAATTATTTTATGGCCTTCCCCTTTTTGAATTTTAAACAGACAAGGCATCTCCTTATAATTCTTAATCACAAGAGAGAGAGAATAAAACAGTTGATAATAAATAAATGGAGAAAATTAAACAAAACATTCATTCTTCACCAAAAGCAGCGCTAAAACTAATCAAATCAATCCCGATAAAAAAAAAAACAAAACCCAATTTCTGTATTTTTCAGACATATCATTCTTGCATAAAAATATTAACCAATATTTTTTTTTAACACCACAAAAATAGAACGAAAACGATTTTTTTTTTTAAGGGAAAACATAAGATTCCCCTTTATCCACCTTGGAAGGAACCAAAACTGAAAAGAATTATATATGCATGCATGAATGTGAAACCACTAAACATGTGAACAGTGAAATTGTTCGGTTTTGTTTTGTTTTGTTTTCCAAAAATGTTTGGCACTGAGGAAGGTGGGAATTGTGCTATACATATTCTGAAGATACGGCAAAGTCTTGCAACTTTCCATTTTATACGTCATTAAGATAATATTTGATTAGAGTTTGATGATTGTGTTTCAATTATGGGATTTGGTAAGTGTTTGAATTTTGAAGGTCTATCTAACTTGGTGTGCACTTCTTAGGGGCAAATGAGGCAAAGAAGTGTGGGTTTTTGGGACTTTTCCACTCTAACAATCGAAAGAGACAACTCACTCACTTACCACCTTGTACATAAAATATTATGTTTGAAGCTACTTCAACATTAATCTTGGCAAAGTCTTGGTCAAACCATCTTTTCTTATTTTTGAAGTTATTTTGGTTATGGACAAGATATTGTTTTCAAGAGTTTTTCCTCTTTGCTTCGTGGTGCATGTAGGAAGAGGTTTATCTAGCGTGTAAAGTAATTAGATTGTGATTGTGGAACAAGACCCAGTACTGAGTTGTTGCTATTTCTGTTACTTTTCTCGTCGATCGTACTTGCATACCAAAAAGGTGGTTCAAAATCTTAATCTACCGGCTAATGTATCACTGCGAAAGAAAAAAATATACAAGGAGATTTTCTTTTTTATTCACATCTTATAATATCTGTTTTACTTTTAGTTATTTTATAAATTAATTATTTTTTATAAATCTCTTTTGTCTTAAATTATTATTTAAATTTTTTTTACATATTTTATTTTTTTTTAATTTTATATTTAACAACTATTTTAAAAATCTATATCTATCTATAATAATAAAGTGAATTTCTTTTTTTATGTCCACATTTCATAATACGTGTTTTACCCTTAGTTATTTTTAAAATTAATTATTTTATAAATAATTTATTTTTTAATCATTTTTTTACAAATCTCTTTTGTCTTAAATTATTATTTAAATTTTCTTTTTACATATCTTATTTTTTTTAATTTTATATTTAACAACTATTTTAAAAATTATATATTTGTTATTTGTTATTGATTTTAAATTTATTAAAAAATAAAAAATATGAATACACGCGACAGCACCTGTATTCGCTAGTGTTAGGACTTAGTTTAAATATGTATTCATTAAAAATGAAAAAATAAAATATTATATAAAAATAAAGATTTATAAATTTATTATATTAAAATTTTGGATTGAAAATAATATCAATAGCTTATATAATTTGGATTAAAATCTTTATTAATGTTACTTTCCTTAACACTCTCTTTACAAACTTAACATAATCGAACCTGGTTATTGTTATGCTTTGAAGTTTGTGTTGCAGTAGTTTGGCTACAGATTCGTTAGAAAACAGTATGTTTTATTGTTAGCATGAGTTGTTTGAGTCAGTTAAAACCTTAGAGAAAACATGTTTTAACAATATTATAATAAATCATTTTGACCTTTTCAGTCCAAATGTTTTACTTGTCAATTTTCGGGTACTTAAATAATCATTTTTTTAAATTTATTCTTTAAATAATCGTTTTTTTAAATTAAAATAATCATTTTACTGATTTTGTTTTTTTGAGTAACAGTTTTGTAAATTTAACTATTTTTTATTTTAATTATTTTTCTAAATTTAGTAATTTTTTTAATTAAAATAACTATTCTTAAATAATTTGTAAACATATTTTTTTTAAATATATAATCTTATTTAAAGAAAATCTCATTTAAATATTTAACTTTGTTTAATTTGTTAATTTATATTATTATGACATAATTGTTTTAGTTGTTAAAATATTATTTATTTTGGTATACACAACAGTATGACATAATTTAGAGATTCAGTCTTAAGACAATTTAATACCAAATTCTCCTTCGATCTTCTAAGATATATTAAGAAAATAAATCCAATTACAGGAGTTTCTTCAAAATAATAACATTTTATATGTGATGATTAATTCCTAACGATCTTATCTCAACTATTTTGAAATCAAAATATTATTATTTTTAATTATTTAACAATAATAACATGATAAATAATAATAATAACAATAATAAACAAATATTTATACTATGCTTTTTTTTAATACAACCGTCCATCGGAAATCTATATATCCATTTATGTTTCCATATTATTTCAGTTAATTAGTTTTATTTTACGGAACATGTATAACGTTATTTAATCATTCAATCCATTAATTCATATTATTGTAATATAGTTGTTTTAGTTTTTAATATATTATTTTTCAACTTTATAAGTTAAAAATACAAATTCCTCCATCTTCTTTCATCATGTAAGTTATTTGGAATAAAATTGTCTATAATTCACAACAAATTTTTCTACCTGGATGACCCAAGTCACACAATAAAGTTGATTTAGTTTACCTACTTTAACATGGAATAATATTATGCACCTTAAATTGAAATAAACTTACAATTAAAAAGATGGAAACACATTTTTTTTTTGTTGACCATGGAATATTAGGTTTTAGGTTCCATTGCTTTTTTTCACAAACAATGAGTCAAACAAGCATCTTAATCATGGGAACACGTCTTTCGGTGGTTGTGTGAATTCAAATGAAAAAAGAAAAAATCAACTACTATTATGTTTTGTAGTACACATAATCACTAATTAATTAACAATACAGAAAAATGTCACATTAATAGTCACGTTCTAATTGAATATGGATTAGATTAAAAGAAAAGAGATCGAAGATTAGCATACGATTAGGGTTAAATGCCACATTAATTTATTTAGTAAAAGGACCTGAATCTAACCTAAACTTATTATATATTTTAAAAAATAATAATATTTTTATAATTTAATTGTGTTAAAGGTAAGATATAGATATCACATTGTTTTTTTTTAATCTTTGATCCGCAGAAATCGAAACACTAACTAAATTAGAACAAGGAAAAGTGTGAAGTCTGAAGTCTGAATTGGAATTCTAAAATTGGGCTGGTTAGTTTATTTTAGACTATTGCTGCCTGCACCTCTATGATATCTAACTGCACCCTCATAATTTGGAAAACAACAATTCTGAATATATGATTTTTTTTTTTTAAAATGAGTTTTGAGAAGAAATCTTTTAGAACAAACTTTTTACAATATATGAAATGTATTTGAAAAAAACATCTCATACATTTTGAAATCATACGAAATGTTTTTGAGAATGAACTTTTTAAAACAAACTGTTTGGAGTGTATGATGATATTCATTCCGGAATAGAACACGTGGAATATATATGATATTTTCCAAACTAAACTTTTTGGATAAAGTTTTCCACCAAATCATTACTCTCTCTTTTCTTCTTCTTTTCTTGAAGATCGTAACGATGATGGAGAACGGAGGTATAATTGGAGGTGCAGTGATGATGACGGCAGCAATGACAATGGTGGCAGCGAAGAGATGTTTTAATCTTTTTATTGTTATTGGGGGTGCAGGAAGAAAAGGCCTTTGTGTAAAGCATTGTTTTGGGCTCTTATTGTGGCCCGTATTTTGTGGCATCGTCGTCGTGACAAAAAAAACTAGTTTCTATGCTACTGAATGTGCTGTGGGTTCTCTGGTTTCTCTGCGTTACCATCAGAACACCTCTGGCGAAGTCGATTCCGGCGAGCGCACAGTGTCACCGTCAACGTCGCTGGCAAGGTATTACCATCTTATCCGTTCAATTCTTTGTCTTTTATTTTGGAGCAACCAATAGTTGTTCACGCGATGAACACACAGTCACAGATCCCTTATTTGTGAACGCGCAATTACGCCTAATTAGAGACACAGAGCGATTCCTATGCAAAAATATTCTCGTAACACAAGTACTTATCCCTCTATTGGGGTTGTATGCTGGGTTCATTTTCAGCCAAGTCTTACTTTTTTTTTCTCTCTCTATAGGAGTGCGTATTCTTGTCAAAGTAGAATATGGTTGTGTTGCATTGTGACTTTTGTTTTACGATGGAACCATTGGGAAAAAAGTTGTGCTCATTTATCCTCATTGTTAAATGTAAATAACAAAGTTAGTGTTGATTTTGTTTTACTTATTGAAAGATGAACTGACTAAAGTTCTTTAATCATCAATTGATGCGCTGCTTGTTGTTAACTTAAAACTGCTGTATATAAATAGCACAAGAAAAATGAATATGAAATGCAGGTGAGTTCTGAAATATGAAGTTTTATGTGCTAGTTTGATGTATTTTATTGGCTATTCCAACTGTTCATTTAAACTTGGTGGTATATCTTTTTTTGGGTATCAGGTTCATGCTGCTGAAACCTCTTTGACTTTTCCAATTAAGCATTTGTTTTACTGTGTCAATGAGAGGCAACATTGGAATAAGGATCCGAAACCCCACAATTTCAAATGCCACCAGAAGAACGCTAGTTGCATTTTCTACTTCTTCTGGTTTTGGTGATGGCGGACGTGGTCGTGGTCGTGGAGGCTCCCTCCCTGGTTCAGGGCCGTTCAATTTCAATGAAAGAGCTCCTGGTCAGCCTAATTCCAGTGAGCCCAAATCTGACAAGACAGAGTCACCCATTCCTCCTGGTTCTGCTCATGGCCATGGCCGTGGCAAGCCAATGCCTCCGCCAGGTCTTCCTTCTTTCTCACCATTTTTATCTTCCATAAACCAGCCACCAGCTGGTCGTGGCCGAGGTACTGGACCTCAACCTCCAAATGATTTGCGGTCACCTGCTGGTCGTGGCCGAGCTACTGTACCTCAACCTCCAAATGATTTGGGGCCACCAGATTCTGGTCCCATAAAGCCCATTTTATTCAAAAGAGAGGACAATGCTTCTCCAACAACGAGAGATGGTTTTCCTATTGATGTTGAGCATGTTAACAAACTTCCAGGCGGCATACTAGAGGTGTTGTCTGGACTTGGAAGGGGGAAGCCCATGAAACAGCCAGATCAGGAAACGCGAGTTACAGAAGAGAATAGGCATCTTCGTGCTCGCCCAGCTCCTGGTGCCGCTGCCTCTGATACTTTGCCTGGGAGACAGGCAATACCAAGCCGGGATGATGCAGTGAGGAATGCACGGAAATTTTTGTCACAAGGTGAGGATGATGGGAGTGGTACAGGAAGAGGAAGAGGGTTTAGAGAGAGAGGTGGGCTTGGCCGAGGCAGGGGCAGGGGCAGAGGCCGAGGCATAGGAAGAGGAGGGTTGAGAGGGAGGGATGCAGATGAAAGACTTGGTCAACTTAAGGATGCAGAGGATTCATATGCTACAGGGCTATATGTTGGAGATGATGCTGATGGTGAGAAATTCGCCAAAAGGTTTGGGCCAGAGATAATGAATCAGTTAACCGAAGGATTTGAAGAGATGGCTGGTAGAGTTTTGCCATCCCCATTAGAGGATGAGTTTTTGGATGCATTAGACATCAATTATGCCGTAAGTGGTTTCTACAGACATCTTTATTTATTTATTGAGAAATAATTAAAGGCAGTGGAAATATAATTTTGTAGTTTAGTTGCATCTAGAGAAACTCTCCAGTTTTAATTAAATTGCTATAGGGAAACTCATTATAATCATCCAATTCTCTAGATCTAAAGACAACATTTCTCTCGAGGAAATTTCTTAAGGCGAACTTCTATTTTCTGTTTAGTACCCATGTTTCAGTGTTTAATTGTTTGTATTTTCTCGGCTTCTTATTGATTATTGCAGATTGAATTTGAGCCAGAATATTTGGTAGAATTTGATAATCCAGATATTGATGAGAAGGAACCAATTCCACTTCGGGATGCACTTGAGAAGATGAAACCATTCTTGATGGCATATGAGGGAATTCAAAGTCAAGAAGAGTGGGAGGTATATTTTGTTGTTAATTGCAAATGTTTTAGGGCACAAGTTTTGATACTGGTGTTGCTTCTTTTTAATTTTTATTTCATCACTTCGCCAATAATCTTATGGTTGCTTGCCAATATCTTTCTCATATCAAACCTGTGTAACTAGTACATTGGACGAGTACTCTATCAGTCACAATGTTTTGAAATAGTTGTCTATGTTATAGCTGCTAATAGGTAAAAGCTATTGTTTATATTGTTCTCTACTATAGTTTATGGGTGTGTGTCTATGTATTGGGTTTTTTTTGTTCTAACTTTATATCCTACTAGGAAATAATGGAAGAGACGATGGCTCGAGTTCCATTGTTGAAAAAGATTGTTGATCACTACAGCGGACCAGATAGGGTAACTGCAAAGAAGCAACAAGAAGAATTAGAAAGAGTTGCTAAAACTCTTCCCGAAAGTGCGCCATCTTCAGTGAAACAATTTACTAACCGTGCTGTTGTCTCTCTTCAGGTTTGGAACTCTAAATATTGATATTGTGTTGGGCATAGAAGTCTTTTACTTAGGCTAGTTGTTTTCCTCTTATGTTGATAATCTTATAGTAAGCATCTTTGCTGATGATGTTCTTCTTGCTCATTTAATTCAGTGGTAAACGAACCATTTTCCTCAGTGTAGTTATCTTGTATTTTTGATGTCAGTAGAGAATCAATTTCTCAACAGTTGCATAATCAATTGAAATTCCGACAAATATTTGATATTTTTTCTAGGAATCCCGAATCTAAATTCTAGTTGAATAAATAAATCCCAAATGTATTGAGAGAATAGAATATATATGTGATGCTGTGCCAAGGCTGAGCAGTTGTCAATGAAAAGGCATAGATAGGAAAATCAATTCTCTGCCTAAAACAACCTGTTGTTTGTTTGGATGGTTATGTGCATTATATGATATAATTTTTTCTATAAACTCGTAATGCTCAAAATTTATAAATTATATGCATGTAGTTTTGGTATTGAGTAGCTCACAAAAACACACACACACACACACACACACACACACATATATATATATATATACATAATATTGGTTTTTATCGTCTTTTATTTCAATGAATATGAGAAATGCTGGTAAGAAAACTGCTGGAAGGAATATTGTGCACATTATTTATTGTTTGGTCTGAAATATGATGCAGAGTAACCCAGGCTGGGGATTTGACAAGAAATGCCATTTCATGGATAAGCTGGTTGCGGAAGTGTCTCAGCATTACAAGTAACTTACTTTGCCTTTCAAGCTTAAACATGGTGGGTTTTTGTGGTATACGATATCCATTGTAATGTGGACAAATCATCTGGCCTTCTTGCATGTCAAATTTTGTTAACTTCAGCTTTGATTAAAAGAATTGCTATAACTCTTGTAATAATATGAATTATAGTTATCTTTCAGTGTTTTGCTATCTATTGTTACATCTCTCTTGTACTGTGAAATACATGAATTATCATTTTAATTAAACTTTCAAAAGGTGATAAAAATGTGGGGTCATAATATTGATGATTGGGAAATTAGTGGTTATAATTTAATTATTTAACAATCAGTTTTATATATGCATGTCTTTTATTAGAATTTTAATTGTTTTATCAATTAATCTATTATCTATATACACACTTGAAGATTTTTTATTTTTTTGTTTTCATTTTGTGCAAATATGGATCAGAATGGATTAGTTCAAAAACTTGAAAGAAAGTTAGTAGTTATATGATTATTACTTAAAAATGTTTTTTTTTTTTTTTTTTTTTTTTTTTTTATTTTCTATTTTATTTTTTATATATATATATATATATATATATATATATATATTATTGAAGGACATTTGAATGATTTCCTAGATAGAAATTTAGTAAGAAATAAGTATGTTAAAAAGGATTGTGCGAGTTAAATGAATAGAACGCATCAAGACTAGTCGATTAGTCTTGTAAAAACTATGAAGATTTTCTAACAAACCGAGTTGATGACATTCCCTTTTATTGCATTGGGAGAAAAATCATTCCATCAAAATTCCAGAAATGGGTAAAAAAGGATAATAGAATAGGAAGAATAATGTTAACAAAATTAAGATTAGTTCTAAAAATATGATAATGCAACGAAAAGAGTTAGCGTGAATTAAAATTTGATGCGAATTTGATGTTCTTCTAGGAGCAAAAGACAAACAAATAAAAACCACAAAACAAAAAATAGGAGGACGGGCAGAAATGGACAAATATCAACATTTATAGTATTTATAACAAAATTAAAATTATTACTAATGAGAAATATTATTACAAGTAACTTTAAGTGAAAAATGAATTTTATATTGATGTGTGACATGATTTATAGATATGAATGTTTAAGTTTTATTATTAATGATAAATTATTAATAAAATTGTTTAATGATATTGTAGGTTTGATTTAAATTTTATTTATAATTAATGGAATTAATAATTTTTAAATTCATCGAAATTCATATTTAATTTAATATATTAAGTAAACAAACTTAGATTTTTAAACATTATATACAACAATAAAAAAAATGTATTCAGGGAACGTGAAAAAAAAAAGCAAAATATTCACCTTCGAAGAAAAAAAAAAGACTAATAAATTTGTATTTGGCTTATGTGTTTTCCGAAGGATGTTAGCAATTGTTTGTTTTTAAAAAGAAAAAAATGTATACGTATTTTTAGCTGAAATTATGGTTACTAGAAAAACTGATAAAAAGCACGAAAAGAAATTTGAAAAAAATAAAAAAACCGGCCTTATTAGAAAAAAATAAATAATAGCATTTATAAAAAAAATTGTTGTTTTTTTACTTCCATAAAAACTGAGTAAAAACAACAAAGTGTTGATAACTATTTTTTTTTATCTTTCTAATTAACTATTTTTCAAAGAAAAAAAGTCTAAGTTTTATTTTTCTTATAATGACAATGAAAAATATATAAATAGTAACAAATAACTTATTAATAAATATAAAGTAAAAAATATTCTTAGAAAGATAGAATTATCGAATTGATTCTAAGTCTAGCACTTCAGCACGAAGAAAAAAGAAAAAAGGACACAAGTGAGTGTAGGTAGGACTCATAAAACAAAAGGCACCTAGAATAACTTAAAAGCAAATAAGTGGCATTTTGGTTTTTTAGCATCCAAAGTACAACCTTACTAATATTTTGTACAAATTATTTGTGCAATGGAAAGGGGTAAACAAATTTCAAGATAAATAAGCTTAAGAAACAGTACAATGTCTTTTCTAAACAAAATTAAGTTCCACTTTTAACAAAAAAATGTTTGTTTATAACTTCATCCACACACCAACCCAGGTTAATTCCAACTCTACCAATTCACTCCGATCTTGTCCTTTGATTAAAAGGGAAAAACAAGAAGAATTGAATTTTGAATTCTTTGAATAACAAGAGAAAAAAAAACTGACCAATGGAGGAAAAGGTTGTCATAATTGTGACTTGTCATTTTCAAATAACATTTTTATAATAATTATAATTGAAAATAATAGTAAATATAATTTTATTATGGTTCATTATTTCTTTTAAACAATAATCATATATATTTTAAATCTCTTAAACAATATTATGGGATGTGTTCGCGGGTAGTGTATACAATTTTGTAAATAGTTAAAAGAAAAGCATTAAACAAAAAAAAAAAGAGGGAAAGGGGTAGGGGAGGAAAGAGAAGAAAGAGTTGAGAAGAGTGAAAGGGAGAGAGAGAGAGAGAGAGAGAGAAGAAGTGACAAGAGTGGAGTGTGCGTGAGAGAGTGACTGCAAACCGCTCCACCCTTGTTTCTTCTCAGATCTTCCATGGAACAGGTTTGGGGTTAAGCAATGCATCGATTTTCCGTTCTGCGCTTTGCGCTCACAATTTCTGTGTTAATTTCGGTTTTCATTTTGCAGTACGAGAAGGTGGAGAAGATAGGCGAGGGAACATACGGCGTCGTTTACAAGGCTCGGGACCGCGTCACTAATGAGACCATCGCGCTCAAGAAGATTCGCCTGGAGCAGGAGGACGAGGGGGTTCCCAGCACCGCCATTCGTGAGATTTCGCTCCTCAAAGAGATGCAGCATAGGAACATTGTTAGGTATACGCCGTTTCCTTGGCTTTTTTGTTTCAATGCAGTGTCTCCTTATTGATGCTCAAATTGGAGGGCTTATAGTGCCGTTGCCGCGTGCTGTTTGTCGTGATTTTGTCTTTCTGCTTAGCCTTGGAGTTTTTAGCTTCTGAAGTGTAATCAATGAAGGAGGTGCTTTAATGTTGTTGATTGGAGGTGTACTGTGTAGGGTTTGGATTGGTGGAACAATTGATAACCTGTTTTTGATACTTTGGTTCCATTCGGTTGTTGTTTATGTTTGGGCGAACTGGTTTTGTTGTGGTGTTTAGTTTTTACAATCATGTCAGCATTTTATTTTTTACTCATGCTTTTGGCCTTTCTCAATTCCAACAGTGTTTGTACAGCTTTATGTGGCCTGGCAGCTGTGAAAACGTCTATTTTAATGTTGCTTTGATATGTGCTATTCTTAATCTCATTCTTCCTTTTAGTGAATTCGTTATTGAGTTGTGCTTTGTGCTTTGTGGTTGCGTGGATGATAGGTTGCAGGATGTAGTGCACAGTGAGAAGCGATTGTATCTGGTTTTCGAGTATCTGGACTTGGATCTAAAGAAACACATGGATTCATCTCCTGAGTTTGTGAAAGATCCACGGCAAGTAAAAGTGAGTGGCACATGTGGTTTTCTTTTCTCAGATTATATATTTTGGTAACCTGAGTTATAATTGGCAAGCACATATTGTCTTATCCTTCCGTAAATCTAATGGAGACAATATGAGAATTATTGATGATCAATGGCCTTATGTTGGCTACATAATTTGAGCTTGTGAAATCAAATACAGGTATAAACATATTGTGAGTCTCATGGTTTTTGTGACGAGTGGAAGAGTTTCGTAGATTATCTTTCATTACTCGATTGGGACGGTGCTGTTCTTCAAAGCTTCCTATTTCCGAAAATGAATGATCCGTTGATTAAGTTTTTCCTTTAGGATTTTGGTTGGACCCGTCCACAGTTTGCTAACTAGTTGCTCAAAATTTGAATATTTATATTGAGTAGTTGGTTAAAAGGGAGCTTTACTGTGTTGGTTCAGGTTAATTCTGCTTGGAAATTAAGATTCTGCACTGAGATGCAGCTATCATGTATTTTATTGGTTTTGGCTTCCTTATTGTCTCTGACAGCCAGCCTTCTATCCGAGTGTGATTATTTATTCAGTTAAGATGTTATGTATGATGTTCCCATTACCTTACCTTCTCGTTCTTTGTAGGTTAGATTATGGTTAAATGTTCCCAACTTAAATTGATAATGTACAATGTATTTTGTCACGGATTCTATAAGGAGATACTAATTTTGGTGAAAGTACCAATTTGGATTTAGAATTTGAATTCTTTAATGATCCTTTCTGTAGATGTTCCTCTATCAAATTCTCTGTGGCATTGCTTACTGCCATTCGCACAGAGTTCTTCATCGAGACTTGAAACCACAGAATTTGTTGATAGATCGCCGTACAAATTCCTTAAAACTTGCAGATTTTGGATTGGCTAGGGCATTTGGCATTCCTGTCAGGACATTTACTCATGAGGTTTGTGTGCCACCTTATATGTGCTTCTTGTCAGCCATGCAAATAATAAAAAAATTAAATAATGGGTTTTTGCATGAGAAAATGATATGCCCTTATGCTGTGTTCTAAAGTTGCATCGTTTGGAACTCTGAGCGTTGTTGGAAATCTTATTTCCTTGTCATGCTGAAGCTACATGACTTATCTTGAAGATTATATTTGGTAGTTTGATATTTCTGCTCCTGAGCTAAAAAACAATATTTCAGCCTTTGTTGCTGCCCTGGGGGTGATGTTGTTTGTGTGTCCACTATACATTGTGCAAGATCGTTTACAATGGTGGTCAGTAATCCATGTCTTGACCCCATTTACTGGGAATAAGAATGTTGTTGTTTATCTTCCCTTTAATGTATTTGTTAATTGAATGGTTCTGAGACTTTTCTTGAATTTAACCTTGAGATGGTTCTCTACAAATTGAATTTTCCTTATAATTTTTTAAATTTAGCGTTTGGTAAATTGCTTGCCTTTGAAAATGCTGAAAGGTCATTGGTCAATGGCAGCATTTTTGCAATCCTGAAAAGATCATTGGTCAGTTGTCACTTTCAAATAATCCACTAAATTGGTATTCACAGAATGTTTCTTTTCACTATATGTTAATTTGAAATTTTCATATATATATATATATATATATAACAAGTTCCACTGTAATTAGTTATCAAGAATGCTAGTATGATTGCTCTCTGATTTTTGTTTACACTTTGAATATACTGGACACATTTTATAATTACTCATTGAGTGTTTTCTCAATGGGTTGATCAAACTGCTTCAGCTGAAAGGCCTCAGGTCGATTCCAACCAATGGTTGTGTCATGCCTCAACCCTTCCCCTAAACTTTCCTTAATTAAAAACTAATGTGGTTATTTATTTTTTGAGTTAAAAAAAGTAAAATTATTTAATAGAAGATTATGTGTATGTATGAATCAATTTTGTGGAAAGGTATTATAGCAGTAGTTCGTTTGATGAACTTTAGAATAAATCATATTTATTCCCATATCTGTATCTATTGTCGTTGGTAATTGTTTGTAGGTGGTGACATTATGGTACAGAGCTCCAGAAATATTGCTCGGGTCTCGTCATTATTCTACCCCAGTTGATGTTTGGTCAGTGGGATGTATATTTGCAGAGATGGTAAACCGACGACCTCTATTCCCTGGGGACTCTGAGATTGATGAATTATTTAAAATATTCAGGTGATTATCTGGCAACCTTAAATTTGTCTCTAGACTTTTTAAACTGGCATATTTTTAAGTATTTATACTGGATTTGATTGGAGAATCTTAATACTCTCTGTTAAATCTATTTGGAGAAGGGGTAAGTTTATGCACTCATACATATGCACACTCGTACGTATTCTTGTTTATAAGTGAAATTTAAATGTTTTTTGATGTGTTGGTGACAGTTTGATTAGTGTCCTTAAATAGTTAGTCTTCAGTTTTGATAGTTATTGAATTATCTAACACATTTATTGTCTGGTATCAGTCTTTCTCTTCTGCCTGTTTGATTCCATTTATCTTTTATTTCTCTGAAGCTCCACCCCCTCCCCAAAATAAACTCGTCATTGAGGAACTTCTTAACAGTGATACATACTAGTTCCGGCCTAGCTATTTCTCTTCTTTGATACCTTGGTTCCTATCAAAACATAATAGATAATGAGCAAATAAAAGAAATATAATAGTTGTAAAAAATTTAAAAAGCTATTTATAGAATAGTATATCAATTTTGTTGTTATTTTAATAATTTTTATATTAAGTAAGCTCTAACAAGAATACAATTCGAGTTTACGAAGTCTTCACTAGTTCACATAAAAACTTGATTTTTACAACCTTGCCTTTGAGACCTTTGACCAGGTTTGAGTCAATGTTTTGGATAGCTGTGCATAGCGATCCACTCGAAAAACGCTGGTATGATAGCTTATAGTGGACAATTTCTATTTCAAAAATTTTATTAGTTCATAAAATATATTATCTGCCCATGAATTCTCAAATAAAAAAAATACTCAAATTTAACGACATTCATGACTAGCCATAAAAAGTAACAGGTGTTTAGAAGTAAATGACCAACAAAAGTCGAAAACATTGTAGGTGGGAATTATCACTCATCATGTTCTAAACTCAAGGCATTTTTATCTGTTAAATCTACAGATTTCAATTTTGGGAATCAAAACTCCCTTTGAAAATAGTCCTAATAATGTCTGTTTTCTATGGTATTTTTCGGAATCAACAAAGTGCTTTCTGTGGTGGCCGTTACGGTTACTTTTTCAGATGCTATTGGGTCTGTTATGCCTGCAATACCATACCACCCCTGTATCTGGTAGGGTTGTTCCTTGCCGCTACATTGCTATAGTGGCGTTATATCTAGCTATTTAAAACCATGATTTATGTGAATGTGTTAGATAAATTTTTGGGGCATGATTAATATCTTGTTGCTTGTGGCTAAGGGATAACCAGCACAGGATTCTATGACAACATTATTGATTTATTTATACTGAGAAAACGAAACCAATGCAATAAATATAGAAAATTTGATTTCTTCTAATAATAAACATAATAGTAAGTAAATAAATAATTAATGTTACTAATAATACAAATATGTCTTGGTAGCTGTAATTATATAGATATGATCTTGATATCTGTAATTATAAAAAGATATGATCTTGACATCTATAATTATAAAGATATAATCATATTGACAACATATAAGAACTTTTACTAATATATTTGCCTGGTCTCCTTTTGGCTGCGGGTAGTTTACAGTTTCTCTACATTTCCATGACATTCTTTTGCAGCTTGCTTGTATTGCAATGTTAGGTTTGAATTATCAGCAACATGTGATGGAGGGATAAAGGATAGTATGGTAGTATGGTGCCTTGTATTTGACCGATAATAATAAAATGTTAATTCCTATTCTGCATTATGTTCTTGTTAATGCTTTCTTTAAACTTTTTATTCATTGATTTTTTTTTTTTTAATTAAAGGCAAAGCTGGCGAAGTATTTAGAGTAGATAAACGTGAAAATACTGTTATCTGAGTTATATTATGAAGTAACACGTTGGTTTGCTATACTGACATTAGGGGTCATAAACCACGCAAATATATGATGTTACTGCTGCAAATGCTTGGGTCTATCATACCAAACATAAGGCACCTAGGATAGACCAATTGGTGAAAAGAGTGGGAAAAAACTTGGCAAAGTTGATGTTGAATTGTAGCAAGGATCTGAGGTTAATCTGGGAAGACTCAATTCTGCATATTCAGTAATTATAATTAAGTTATCCTTAAGATAAAATGGTAACTTCGGTATAGGTGAGTAACAGACCTTAAGGGTTTGTTTGGTTTAAGGAAACATGTACAGTTGTCATTTTCTGTTTTACAACTAAATACTAAACCATCATTTTGTTTTTCAGTTGTTTGTTTTCAATGTTTGTACAAGAAACAGTGGAAAACAAAATTGATAGTTTTCCTTATATGGAAGCATTTTGTTTCAAATATTATGGATGACCAACTTTTCTTAATTTCTTTTTGAAAAAGAAGTTAAAAAAAGCAATTTTTTATTAGTGACTATGATTATATTACTTTTGCATAATCTCAGTATATTCAAATTCTTCTTTTGGTAAGGTAATGGAGATGGAGAAAAAGAGAGACCTTTCCTGTTTTTGATTTTGGTTCCTGCAGTTGAGGGAAGTGTTTGAGGAAATATTAGAAATTTGAGATACCCGTATAAAGTCTCATCTTTATTTAGTCTTTATCCTAAAAGGATAACAAGGAATGTTTGCCATTTGAATTTGAAACCTTAACGGTACGAGCATAACTATCATAACCTGTTAAAAAATGGAAAACATAGTCAAATAAATATTATATATATATATATATGTGTGTGTGTGTGTGTGTGTGTGTGTGTGTTTTTGTATGTGTACTAATATGTATTTACTTATTGTTCCTTATATGAAGAATATTGGGTACACCAAATGAAGAAACATGGCCTGGAGTTACTGCATTACCGGATTTTAAATCAACATTTCCCAAATGGCCACCTAAGGTAATTATGATTCTCTTTAACCTGATGAATTGCTTTGTTCTTCATCCAGTAAGAATTTAACCTTATATTTTACTTTGCAGGATTTAGCAACTATGGTTCCAAATCTTGATGCAGCCGGTCTTAATCTTCTTTCTGTAAGTACAAGATGTGATACAGTATTCTTTTTCCATGGCGTTATTGAAAATAGTGCAAATAAGTATATATAGTTCAACTGCCACCAGCCTCAGTTTCTGAGGCTGGGTTGTGGCGATGTTATCCAGAGGTTCAATTCTCTACTAGATTTATTCATCTTGCACTCCTTCACCCAAGTACTTATTCCTCTAATACATCCATAAAAAGGGTAATCTACTCTGTATAAATGGGCCTGAAAAATAATTTTATGTGCTTTTCCTTAGTAATTATGGGACTACTTGCGATTCTGTTGAAAAAACCAAGATGAGAAATTGATTCAGAAGAACTTATACACAACCAAGTATTCGATAGTAGTCACCTGCACCCTCACTAGGTTACATTAACATAGCCAATACTTAGCAAAGTGATAACTGATTGTATGTAGCTTAGAATCAAGGTATTTGGTAAGTTCTAATGTATATTTTGCGATTTCGGTTTATTATATTTCCTAATTGTTACTATCTAATAAGACCCTTAAGTGTTTTCAGTAGTTCCATTGGGAAAATCCCATTACTAACTGGTGCAAATGGCGACACTTTCGGCCATTAGATTTTTTATTGTTTTGTCATCAACGGGAATTTTTATCCAAAATTTAATAATGGCTACATTCATCCTTATTCTTCTTTTTCTCTTGATCTATCGGTTCTAATAAGTAATTCATTTTAATGGTTTATATTAGATTGATAGAAAATGAAGGGTAAGGATGAGGAATATCTTTCTTTTGAGTAAGTTGATACCTCTTATAATTTTCATTTTCTTACAAAACACATTACTGTTGAAAACTCTTCAATACTTGTTTCCCAGCATTCCCTTCGGTAATATTTAACAATAGTAATTGAATCGAAAGCAGAGGAAGAAGAGAGAGATTTATCCTTGTTTTTGTCGTTAATCTTAAAGGGAGATGCTTGTAATGACCGTTGAGTCTCTTGTTTGCCTTTTGAACATATGGTGAGATTATTATTATTATTATACATAAGAAACGCATTCCAGTATTTGATTTATCATGTAATAATGGAATGAAAGATTTCATGACGTTTGTCATTATTCCTCAATCCTCCATAATAATCCATTCTCGCATTTCGATTAGTTCTCTTGATTTCATAGTATCATCCTTTTTGGCCCCATGGTATTTCTAATATTTGGTTTCCTATGACGCTTTATCGTATGTACCATCGTCAATTGTATTCTTGATAAAATGTCTATTGCATTCCAGAGTATGCTATGCCTGGATCCCAGCAAAAGAATTACCGCCAGGATCGCTGTGGAGCATGAATACTTCAAAGACATTAAATTTGTACCCTGATTCCATATCTTCATGGAAAACGTGTTTATAGTAATATTTGTGCAGAATTTATGGGTTTTGACTCTGCGAGAAATGCGTGTTGTCTTTTGCTATTTTCTTCAGGACTTGGGAGTTGGGACTGGGTCATATTTCCATTTTTTGTCCTACAGAATATTTCAGAATCAACTTGAGTGTGATCATATTGCATTTTACTTTTCCTTTTGTCCAGTCAATGCAATGCAGCATTTAAGTTTTCAGTTTGTCTGATATGTGTGATGCTGCTTCTTGATACAGAAGAAGCGCGTATCTACATTCTTTCAAGATGCGTTGATTGATAAAATTAGTTTCATTTGTGTTTTTCCAACCCATTAGCTTATTTGCCCCCGTCAATGTTGCTGGAATAATATTGTTATGCCCTGTTTAGACATTATCTAAAAGTTGAACAGGGAAAATCCATGACATTGCTTTCAAAGATCAAGTTTCCTAAACGTAATTATTTAGTATCAACATCTAGATCTAGTAATTGAGTTTTTATGCGTTCTAATGAATAGGCTCTTGCAACCATATAAATTAATGAATTGAATCCATTTAAAGTAATACACCTCTTTTGATGTCAATACTACTAAACCTTATTTCATTTTGCTTATAGTAAGGCCAACATAAGGATTATATTAAATTGCGGAAAAAAGATTTGAGTTTAAATAGCAACTTGACAATAAAAAACTATGAAGTTCTCGACCCGACCTTCTTAATGTAGTTAGGAATTAAGTCATTTTATTTAGATTAGCTCTAGTGCACTGAAATCTAACCATATAACATTGATTTTTAAGTTATATTGTATTTCTACAAATTTTGCTTCAACTAGTTTTATAATTTTTTTATATGTACTTTAGCTTTTAGTTATGGAAAACTAACTTATTTATTATAACTAAATGCTAACTTAATACGGATAAAAATGTTTTTTTGTAAATATAAAAATAATAGTTTAACAAGAATAAAACAATTTATTAATAAAAAAAATATAATGATGAATCAAATATATGCTGCAGAAATATTTTTTTTCTTGCACTCACTTAATTGAGGTGGAATTTTAATTATAATTTATGATTTACTGTGATGTAATAACTGCAATATTATAAATTTAAAGCATTTATTATGAAAACAAATTTATATATCTTTTCAATTAAATCCACACTTCAATTAGTGACAGCGAATGTGATGGCAAGAAAAATAATAGCATTTACATATCATAACTATTGTGATACTTACTTAATTTGAAAAACACTGTAGTATCTGTAAGAGGCTTCATAGATTCACAGAATCCACCTACAACGGTTTTCATTCCAGTGAAGGACAACGCGCGACTTTTGATGTAAATGTGGTTGAATTCAATATATATAACGAGGATTGAAAAGATGTCACGAAATGGCTACACAATGTAACCAAATATATGGTGGGTCACACTCTCCTCTTTCAATCAACTCAACTAGAACTGGAATTGGTGGATAACATCATGCTATATTTTCATGCCTTCCCATATTCTTTATTCTACCAAAAACACCATTCGTAAACAAGAGTTTCTGATTCAAGAATTTGGAGAACCTGCAATTTCAAAGTGACACCCTATGCTCTGAGTTTTATGTTCTGTGGAAATGTTTTCATCTTTCTGTCTTCTCTGGTTTCTGATATTCATCTATATGTTGTAGGATTTTTCACATGTTCATACTGGTGCACTATACCTATAAAAGTGATCACAAATTTTAACTTGAGTCTTTTCTGCAAACTATTTCCGCTTCACCGAAATTTAAAAAGTTTGAAGACTCCATACTCTGTCACTATAAGAATCTTCTGTCTCTTTCTGTTGTATTTTTCTATAACAGTTTTTTGCAGTTAAGTAATATATGAAAAGCTTTATAGGTAAATACATATTCCACTGTGATGCACAGAATCAGGTATGAGCAATGCTATCTAATATGAAACCGGCACACATAGTTGTCTAAGCATTTTCACATACTGCAGCAAAATATGATGTTACATATTATATACAGTTACTTATATATATATATATATATATATATATATATATATATATATATATATATATATATATATTCAAAAAAGAAGGAAAAAAGACCTTATACTTCAAATGATTGAGAAAATGTGAAGAATTCTATATCATTTACTTCAGTGTTTACAACTATAATACAAAAAGGAAAGAAAGAGAAAGAAGGGAAAGTAGTGTTTATTTAAATGATTGGAAATAGAGTGAATACAAAGTGCAAATAAATGGAGAGATTTAAATCAAATTGTTTCGGTTGAAAAAGGAGTTATAACTATAAAATAAATGAATTGCATTGTTACTTTTTTTTTTTATCTTTACAAACTTAAATTAAATCATTTTAATCAAATTGCTTGCCAGTTTTTTTTTTTCACAACTTAACGAATTCATTTACCTTTTAACCCTTTATTTAAATATTTAACTTTTATAAAAAGATAGTTTTGTTTAACACAATACTCTTAAGATGAAACACTATTTAACTTGTTAAGTCTTTTTCTGCCACTTCTTATATATTAATAATATTGAATAAACATGATAGTAATCATATTAATTTCACCTTACTTAATTTTATTAACTTACAATTTTTAGCAAGTTTAGAAATCGTGAATTTGACTCATCTCAAAATAAATGAGTAAGTTCATCGTACAAACTTAAAAGATAACAATTGAAAATATTAAAATAATTAGTCATTTAAATCTTAAATCTAAAACAAATATCATCGCAACATGTGATTCAAGACAAGTTGCCAAATAGTTAAAAATGAGAAATAATATTTATAATATTACGTTTTAAATATTTTATATATTTTTATGAATAAATCTTTCAATCCACTAGCTATCTATTTAAATTGGGATTAGTCAAACTTTATGAACTACTCTTTAAATGTAATTTAGATATGTTAATTTTTACTACTTTAATTTAAGTAGATTCTAGGGACTGGCTTTTATTTTGACAAGTCTATTATACCTAGTAATTTATCACGCACGCCATCAAAATAATTTATTAGATATTACCACCTTTTTTCATTATTTTGGTTACGTAGCTCTTATAATGTGCTACATTAGGTATTTATTTGATGGTTAGCAAACATATTATCTTGAACAAGTTAAATAATAAAATACAATCTTAAATATTTTTAAAAATTTGTTAGAAATGAGTTTTAAGTTTAACTTAACCCCATAAAATCAGCTTATAAGGTAAAGATTGCACCCATTTATATATATTGTGAATTGACCTTATTAATGTGAGACTTCTAATAAAATTCAAATACCATTTTAAATTTGTGGATTGAAATAATAATTTACTGATTTTTAATATAACCTTACATGAATATAGTAAAGTGTCTATTTTTGGCACATAAAAATGAAAAATATAATCTTATACGGTCCAAAACCTTTCTCGCCTAACTTTTATTTTAAATTTTCACCTGTTTATTAGATTCTTTTTTTTTCCTCCACGTTTACAAAATTTATTATCACTATTATTTCTTCTAATTCTTTTTTATTTCATTCAAGAAATTGAAACTTCAAACCTTATTTGAAAAAATGTAAACCTAATTGCACTAACTCCATCCACGATAAAAACATGTTACAGCTATAGTTAGTACACATAAGGTGATTTAAAAAGTTTAATGAAAAAATGATTACTATGATGGTTGTAAATTAAAAGTTATTACACTTTAATTAGCAAAATCTTACACGTGATTAACGGTCGACGTCAAATCGACGCAGCAAGCATGGGTACTCAAAACAAATAAAGTGGATTTGATTTGAAACTAACATCAAAACAACTGTTATTCACCACATGAATGCATACTTTTAACACTTCTTCATATTTACATTAATACAATGCTCAAAAAATCTAAGTATTTTTAGTATTATCAAATTAAGGAGATGACACATTTATTCATCTTACATATTCAACATTAATTAAAAATAAAGTAAAATTATAATGTTAAATATGCCAAATCTTATCTTATTAAACCAATTTTGTTAATTTAAACGTAAAGTGAACGTCTTAATTTTAATATGAAATTAGAGTTTTATTTTAATAAAGATTTGATTCTTTTACTTTTCTTTATCAGCGAACATATAAATTTAAACTCAATAAATATTAAATTTTATTAAAATAAATTTAATCCAATCTTAAAAAATTAACGATTTGTAAAATAAAGTTTGTATTCACTTATATATCATAAATCTGTTTTATTTTTAATCAATATGATGTTTTTTTTTACTTATATTTTGGAAATCTTCTTTTTAAAAGATCCATTTTGAGGTTGAGTGATGCAAATGGGGTGAATGATAATTTTAGGGTTGATAAATATTGAAAAAGAATTAGGTGAGGCATCAAAAGACTAAAGATGTTTTAAGAAAAAAGAGCAGAGAATGATTAAGGTTTGTAAGTGTGTTATGGATTGATGATGAGTTTGGTTTGGTTTTTGAAAATGATGAACTACAGTTAGTCCCACAACCTAAGTTGCATCCTTATTCCTTGAAATCCATAATGAAAGACTCTTACCCATCAATCAACACTGTTTTTTTCTCTACTCATTGAAGTGACTTCATTTGTTGTAGAGCAAAAGAATGGATTTCACTAAAGTTTTTGGATTTGACAAGACTAAAGCCAATAACTTAGCTTCGGACAAATTAAAAGTTGTCTCCATTATCATTCAAGACAAACCCTCCACTACACCTCCACACATATCTTTTGCTAATTATAACATGCATTTAAGTATCAACATTAACATGCACATCACCTCTTTATTCAACTATCTCTACGTCTACATTTTGCTTCAACAGTCTTTTTTCTCAAATATCAAATCATGCCCAAGATTCAATTTCAATGCATAAACCTCACCTCTCATCTATTGCTCATATGTTTTTAACCTTTACACTCAACTTTTCAGATCATTCACTATAGTTATACTTCTCTTTTTCTCTCTAGGTTTGAATTAAGACATCAGTTGAAATTCAAGTTCGAAAATAAGTATTATATCGATAAAAATGAAAAAGTTGAGCGATACATAACTATGAAAACCTATAAATTCATTGTTTTCATGATTTAGGTTACCAACAATGTCAATTTCTTATATAAATTAGTTTCAGGTATAATTGATACTGTATCTCTCTGATCCACTTTTATCATCACATCATGTATTTTGGACCATATTTCCATACCTGCAAAGATTACGAGACTCTAACCCCTCACCTATGTATGTTATGATAAAATCCTCATAAGAATAAAATCTTGCTACTTTACCTCTTTTTTAAATCACATCAAGCTGCAACTTTTTCTATTTGTATGAGATACTATTTTCCTATTTTCTGGCGGCATATGACTATATAGAGACACATTATATCCTTGTAGAACTGAGTGTGAAACTCCTTTGCTATTTTGAGGATTTGGCACGTTTGAGTAGGTATTAATCACCGTTCGTAACCACTGAGAAAGAAGGACAAGAAGATAGGAATATATAAGAGCATAGAATAATTTCAGATCTAATAAATAACGCACCAAAGTTCCAACTAAGAACACATATAAATGGATTACTTCCTGAGCTACCACTTTCCTTTATAAACAGAGTTTCACCCACTTGCATATGCATTTCTACGTACTATTCATATTACACTTTCTAAACCAAATATTAACTATCAATGTGCCCTTCTACAGGACCTTCCTCTCCCTCCACTGTCACAAATTACTTTTAATCATTGCAAAACCCACTCACAATATATTATCCAACAATCAAATTCTTACTTCACATTGTTAACCTCCTTCACCACAAAACATACTATATTTTAAAATGTTTAAATATTTTTTATTAAATAATATATTTATAAATATGTAAATTATGTAAAATTTAAAATACATAATCACTGGTATAATATCATGAAATTCAACTGTTAGAATAATTAAATTTGCATTTTATAAAAAAATATTCTAGGTATAAATATTAAGTAAAAGCAAGTTTAGGTCACAGTTTCCGAGAGTAAACGAAACAGTTTCAGTTAATATTAATAAGAAAAGGAACCCTGACAGCATAAAATCAAGTCCTTATGATATGGAGCAGGGAAGATATCCGTTAAAATGGATTACAAAATCTTATAATTTTAGAAGTATGTGCAAAACTTACTTCTATCAGAACAATGTACCATGATATCTGCTATCAATATTTGCATATTCATGTTCCAGATTCCGATTGCTTGTTTTTCTTTTCTCACCTCCAAAAGGTTTTAGAAACCTACAATGTTTTACTAATATCGTATCAGAAAGAAAAAAAATATACTAGGTATTTCTTTATGTATACCATAGATAGTGTGAATTTTCTTTGACTTTTCTGTTTCATCTTCTTTTGAGTTTGCTTCGGTTAAATTAATTCATCTACTATGCTGTATATGCATACTCTTTTGTATGCCATTACACACAACCTCAGCAGTAGAAACTAGCATTGTAATAATTATTTAGCCAAAAAAGAAAACATGAAAAAAGGTGGAAGAGCAGGTACAGTTTATGAACATATATACACTGTAGGGTTTTCGTATAAGTTTTGGATTTCGGTGTAGAGTGTATAGTCAGGCAAAATAATCCCTTCAAGTTCAAATATATACCCAAAATAAACATGCATAGAAGCATGAAATAGAACATGTAGGTTTTAACCTAGTTGTTACAAAATCTGATATTTATTATACACTACGTGATCTCTAACATCATGTTTCACATATATATATATATTGCGTTTTCCAAACTTATTATTATATTTAAACGAATGGAGGATTGTACATATAATTATAAATATCGATGCTCCAATAGGCGAGCATGCACATGCGAAATGATTAAATGCCAACCTCGTTTTGCTGGATTTTATTATGAAAACAGAAAACTATACCAATGGTAACAGATAAGAGCCAGTATATAAAATGACAAATTTTGAATGATAGAACAATAGAATCAAAGTGTAATTAATAACTAGTGTAAGAAACATATAAAGTAATCTCATCTCATTCAAAACAATGAACATGAGTTGGTGGATAATAAAAAACAGAAAGCCGAGGAACCAAAGCATGCATATTTCCCTCTCACGTCACACATCCTAGAAATGACTGATATGAAAAGTCAAGCTCTATATTATATAGTATTATATAATATAATATAACTTAACTTTAACCCTCTCTCTATATATATATATTTTATATATTGTTTTGTCTTGTTTCATAAATTTCATCTGAGCAAGCAAATCTGTGATCTCTCTCTTTTCTTTTTTTCACTTTGTATGGAAAAGGCCACATGACAAAGGGTGTGGTGTGGCTTTTAAATAATTTTTCCCACTTGAAAAGATGAAAGGGCTAGTCCCATCCCATTATCATCATCAATCTACTCACTGAGCTTTCGAGTCATGTCTATAGTGAATGTACTTGTTTTAACTGTTGCAACCTTCTGTTCCTCAGCTTTCTGTCCCATCCACCAATATTCCAAAAGGAATGTGGGACTCCTTCAGTTTGCTTCCAATCAACCAGCACTCTCTTTTTTTTCACTCTACTAATTTTATCTCCCTGACTGTTCTGGTAAATAACAAGAAAAAGGAAAAGGTAGTAGTAAGCAGAAAAAGTGGAGATCTCTCTCACACCCTCTCCCCCACATCACACATTTCAAACCAAATAACAAACACCATAACATGACCTTCTTAATCATATTAAGCTCTTCTTTCTCAGAGGAGCTCTTGTCATAACCTTCTCTTTGCATTAGGCTCTTCAAATGAACTGCTGTTTGTGCTGGTGTTGTTGTCTCCTGACCAGTCAAACAGATGGAATGGATCCAAGGCCTTGGATTCTTCCCTTTGATCATCATCACCTGCACCAAAACCTTGGCTAAACAGAATATCCAGTGGGTCAGCTTCTATTTCTCCCAACTCAGCAAAGAAGTCCTCAGATTGATTATTACTCTGATCCATCAAGCAAGGCTTGTAAGGGAGTCCATCACTGAACTCTCCCTCATCCATCTCAAACTGCTTCTCTATGTCCTCCATGTTCTCTTCCTTCACACATGCACTGTTCGCTGATGAGTTCCCACCAACAACCGGTGAGGCATTGCCCTCACTGTTGTTACTCTCCTGCTGCTGCTGCTGCTGCTGCTCATCCTTTGCTTTTGATGTTGTGCTCTTTTGGGGGTTTGACCCTTCTGAGCTCTTTGAATTTCCAGCATTGTTCTTCGATGGCTGTGACCTGGTCGAACCAGCCAGAGCATTTCTTTGAGTTGGCCATGGATGGTTGTGCTCTGATGTGTATGTAATAACCAACATGTTTGGGTCTGTTCTGCTCCGCTCAACTTGCTTCCTCGCAGAACAACCCTTTGAGCTGCTGCATCTGTAGTAACCCCTGATAGATATAACCAACCACAAGAGAATGAAAATGAGAGAGAAAACCAAACCAAACCAAACAAAACCAAACCATGATCTATGATAACATCACGTTGATGCAAAAACCTGTTCATTAACAATCTCTTATATATTCGTTTCTCCAAACTCATTCAATTGACCTAAAAGGCGGTTGTATGAAAATCCTCGTTAGATTTCCAAGGGTACCGTCACTGCTCTCCAATGAATTCGGTTCAACTTAATTATTTAAGAGAACTTAAAGAAAACGACGAATCTTTAACCAGACGTGTGCTCGTAGTGATTTTTCTCCAATAAAAAATTGGGTAAAGAAAACTTTCTGAACGGGAAAGCCTCTAGCCTAGTTGTTTTTTAAACCTCTCGAAGTGTGACAGGTCCATATTCAATGGTCAAGATTCAAAAAAATAAACATCGAAGAAATTAACACGATACATGTATAGTAAGCTACAAAAAAAATGAGTCTATGGGGGAGAGAAGTTGTGATCTATATTTTGTGCAGTGTGGCCAATATATACCCACAGTGATATTATTCCTAAAATATCCACGCTTACAGAGAATAACATATCAATCGTATACCTAAGGCTAAACTATGAGGCTAACCTGGGATAAGGTGAACCTTTGATGGGTTTCTGACCATATTTTCTCCAAGCCCACAAATCTGACGGAACAACCTCTCCAGTTTGTCTGCTGTTTGCAGCTGCTGGTGCAGGAATACAAACCACCTTTTTGGCCTGGTTCTTTCTGCAGCAATTACAACAATAACACATCAATAAACTGCTTATTATTCACTATTAACTCTGACCAAACAAGCATGATATGAGCAAGAAATAAGAATACAACAAAGAGAAATAGAATATTCGAGAACAACCATGAGATCAGGCCGTTTTAATTCGGCTTCCAACGAAGGAATACGGTTCTGTGTGATGATAATGAGGATAAAAGGAATAGGAATTTTCAGGTGGTTTAAGATAAGTTGGGTGAAAGCTAAGTGTGTGACTGTTATTGTGTGCGTGACACGCCGAGCTAACTCTACTTTTTCAGGTGGATTAAAGCCTACGAAAAGCCTGAATGAATAAACCATGTTTAGTTAGTCTCATGACAATGAAACTACTATTTCTCATTCTGAGCAGCTACCTAGCTTAACTGGGCCAGTCAACGGAACCGATTTGGAAAGCACAAGAAAAGGAACACCAGTACCTAACTCATGCCAAACCCTACTTTCTCTCTACAGTGCAAACTTCACCATAGCCACTTTCATAAAATTTCACCCCACCGCACCTTAAAAAAATCAAAAGTATGTGATTCATAATTTATGATGCCCCCATGAAATTAATACACACGAGATATTAATTAACTAAGCAATATCTTATTATTCTGACCTTCGTTTAAGACCCGGATTCCGTGGAGATGAGATCTGCACTCCTGTGGTGTCCACAAGGCAATCCTTGGAGGAGTTTGCATTAACCATGTTGGGTGAAACAACAGCAGGAGGTTTAATTGCCCTTGGAGAAGGTGCCACGGCCGCGGTGGAATCATAGGGTGAGACCGGTAACTTTGCATTGGGAGAGATCTGAATCATGTTGGAGAATATGTTTTTACAAGGTCTTCTCATGTCATGCTCCTCAAGAATCTTGTGTGCAGCAAAAACACCGGTACTAGCATTAGGATTAGGATTAGGATTAGTATTAGTACTAACAGCAGAAGCACCAAAACTGGCAGCTGCATCTTCCAAGCCCCCGGTGAAGTAGGCAGAAGCGGAAGGCATGTCAAGCTCCTGAAGGAAGGGATCTCTCATGGTGGAGAAGGGATCACCGAAGTTGGTGAGTCCTCTGGGGTCTTGAAGCACAGAAGAGAAGGTGATGGGATCAGAAGAAGAAGAAGAAGAAGAGAAGTGTTGGTGCCAGTGATCATTACGAGAGAGGGTGTGAGTAATAGTATGGTGATGAGATGTGGTAGGTAATTCAGCAGAAGATGAAGTGCCTGTGCTGCAGCTGCTACTGCTGCTACCACCATATGCTCCACCACTGGCTCGGAGTATGTCAGTTAAATCACCTTGGTAATTGTCCATGATTATTGGCCCAAAGATGCAGCTGCACATGCTTTTTTTCTCTTGCTATTAGTGGAACAAGAGCTTGTTGTTGAAGTATAAGGAGGGAGAAGGTTGTGTCTGTGACATGTTTTGGAGCATAAATGATGGAGATATGTTGGTGGCTGAGAGAATAAGAAAGAGAGAAAAAGAGATGAAATTGTAGGAATTTTGTTTGGTGTGTGAGGAGGATTAAGAAGGGGTTGTGAGAAGAAAGGCTTTCTCCTGGGAAGATGGGTTTTTGGCTGTTAAGAAGCAAGAAAAAGCAAATTAAGGAACAGGTTTTTGGAGGTTGAAACTGATTGTTCCTCTCAATAACAAACAAAAGAGAATGGGTTTATAGAGAGAGAGACAGAGACGCTGACTTTTCACACAAAACAGCTCCATTCCATACGCAACATCAGAGGAGAGAGAAGGAATTTTAAATCACAAAAACTGCTTCGACTAATAAAATACCACAACTCTTCAGCTGGAACATTTATCAAACACCATGTAAGGCTCAATTTTTTCCCACTCTTTTCTTAATAACTTATAAATATTCTCCCTTCTGTCCTTCCTCCTAAAAAATAATAATAACTAAAACCCTCTCATTTCTATTCCATCAAATACAACATTTTTTTATTTAACTTTTAGATTCAAATCCCACTCTAACAAATATAAAAAAGAAAACATGTTTTAGATAGTTGTATTTTTTTTTAACTAAAAAGTACATATAAATCATCAACAACTGGTCAATATAAGAAATTATTAAATTTTAAATCTCACAGATATGTAAAATATTTGTATTGTAATAATACAAAGTCTGAAAACCTGTTAGATGTTACAATTATGATAGAATTAGGGCGAAATAAATAACGAAAAAAAAATTGGAGAATGGGGTGTTCTAAGGAAAAGAAAACAATTGAGAAGAAACAAAAGATGCGGCAAGTAGCCGCATTTCGCGGAGAAACGTTTCGAGGCATTCAATAATCTGAGTCTCCCGTTTCTTTCCGTAAGGAAAGAATGTTTTAGCGTGGCACCTATCTATGTGTCTCCTCTTCCTTCCTCGCATCTTCAAATATTTTTTTTTTTTTACTGTTATTTTAATATTTATTATTTTATTCTTTAATTTTTTTTTTCTTTTATAATACAAAAGTTAATATTTTTATGACCAAGATATTTCTAAAAGTAAGTTGTCAATGGTGTCAAAAAAATATTTTTTTTCTCTTTTTAAATAAAACTCATCTTCAACAAAACCACCATGTCACACCATTTTCTTTTTCACTCTATCTATTTTAGGAAATACACTTTTGTTTTAAATAAATATTCTTTAAATTTTGCATCCAAACATCCAATGTATAAAACTATTAATGGGAATGTTTATGCGCCTTGGAATTTTGCAACTTTGAATCTCCAAAACACAATCATCAATGTTTGAGTGAAGCAACTGAAGAGTGAAGAAGTGCTTTATTAGAAGGTTTTACGAACCCATATGATCGTGTTTAATTTGGTATTACCAAATTTAGTTAAACATGTGATCACATATGGTCCATCACGTACCGTTCGATGGGAATAAGAAAATTAATTTTGTGTCCTTGGCATTGGACTACATTAATTAAAATTATGCATGTGGTACATTTAAAAACAATAAAGATAATAAACTAGAGAATGATATATTGATTTTGACGAAAATATATGAAAATTTGTGGCCCTATATCAGAAAAGGATTAGATGTTTGATAATACGTGTCTTACGTTAGGTATAAAGTCTGTGAACTCTGAAAAGACGTATGAAAAGTGTCATTTTTTCATGAAAAATTTGTCATCAATATTAATTGCATTGTACATTCATTATTATGCTTCGCAATTATAGCATAAAAAATCTACTTAGTCGTCCAATCATACTCCATTAAAAATTATTTAAATTGAAGCTTTAGTGGCATATTCTTAAAATTGAAGGTATAAATATTTTGATGGAGGATATTCTCCGATAAGTTATCAATGAAGATCAAATTAACATTAGAGAGGGTTCAATTATAATATAATTAGTGTGAGTTGTGTCTAGAAGCTTAGTATAAGACGATGAATAATTTTCATTAATCTCAATAGTGGACCAAATAAGATTTGGTAAAGAATGTGATTCGTAATTATAGTGAAATTTTGGAAACATAGAAAAGTAGATTCTATTGAGATTTTTTGTCTTGTCCAGGTAACAATTTGGATATTTGATATACTAATTGCTGATTGTCTAAGTGTGACATTAGTACTTTCTTCTCGAGCTAATTACTAAGTATCCTTTTTTCGTACCGTCTAATTATTAAGAAGACTTTCGATACAGGGCTTCGTCTAAGTCGGTCACTACACAAACCAAACTCTGATACCACTGTTGGATCTTTTGAGAGAGGATCACCGATGAGATTTAACACCAATGAGATATGAGCTCAATCCACACATAAGGAATTGACATCATTCTTAATCCAAAACTTTAAGACTACGAGTTTATGAGTCTTCATCCTTGTATGATACTTATTTCTACTCAATGTGCGACTTAGACTCACACTTAGATTCCTAACAAGTACTCTTTGAATGATCTCCTTAATTATGTTTATTGTTTTTTGATAAAAAAAAAATCTTAATCACTTATATCTCTTACTTTCGTTTTGTTTCGCATGGTAAATACATTAAGTTATGTAATTAATTATACGTTATTGTATACATGCTAGATTATACTAACTTAGTTCTATGAATAAAAGAGACAAATACAATAAAGTATGAAAAACTTAACCCTTTTTTGGATTTTTGAATGAAACATTTTACATGGGTTGAAAAATTGGATGGGTAAAATATAAATGTCACTTTCAAAATCATGCATAGCATAGCTGCATTATTCAAATGCAGATTGATGGAAGACATGATCATCATGATTGTTAATACATAATCCAAGTGCTATGAAATTTATATACATACGCAAAAATGTTCAATTACTATCAAAGCCATGTTCAGTAAAGTCCTTTTTCTGGCTTTTCAACAAGTTTGCAAATGCAGTCACTATCCTTTTCTTTCCCTATCTGCTATGTCTCTTTCTATTCATTTTATATGTAAAGATTATAACATTTTTTTAAAGATGGAAAATTCATAATTTTTAACCAAACTTAATCATTGAATAATGTAATTTTAACACTTTGCTTCTGTATTCAATGTCGCGAGGGGGTTCAAAAATTTTAAAATTATATAGTTTTGTTGGGATTATTTTCATTTTTTATGTTATTTTCAGAATTAAATTAAAACTATTGTCTTTTAGTTTATAGTTTTATGTCCTTTAAACCAAATTAAATTAAACTTTCTTCGTTGATTATATTATGTCAAAGGATTTTCCAGCTAGCTCTAAGGTATTAATATGCTATGAATAATTGATGGACTTGTGATAATAGACTTATTAAAGTGTATATTTTTGTTCAAAATTACAAAAAGTTTATCATAATTTTTTGTGGTGTTATGAATTATTTGTATAATTATCCATTGTCCTTTCATATTCTGCACTTACTACTCTTTAATTATCTTGAAGTAACTTTTGATTTATATAAAGTAAACAAATGAGCTCTTATATATAATTTAAAATTAGTTATAGCGATTCCAAGTATAAATTTTCATTATTATATTTGGATCTAATATTAAAGTTTTGAAAGCATAAAACATTTTCAAAATATTTCTAAATTTAATTTTTAACATGGAATAATAAGAATGATACATTATCTGTTTCAAATGATGAATTGTTTAAATTCTTTTTCCTCAAAAAATTAATTGCCATAACATAAAAACTAATACAAATATATTGTTTATAAATATGTATTTGGATTTTAATTATGTCCATTAACTTGTCTGATTAAGTATTAACATAGATATTTTCACATAAAAAATATTATATATGTTAATTTATTATTTATAGGTCTTTCGTGTGAAAGAAATAGTTAAACTTTGTCATAGTAGGGGGAGAAATAAAGGTAAGAAAGAAGGCATGGGAGAAAACACTAAGAAAAATGACAAAAATAAAATAAAGTAAAGGTTGCTGATTTAGGATAAATAAAGCGAAAATCGAGGGGATGAAATTGTTTGGCTCGAAATAAAGAAAAAATATATTAATTAAATTATAAATAAAATTTCCCCTTTTAGTTTAACTCTTTCTGTTTCTTTCAAACTTTGTAGACATGTTATAAAGGTAATATAGCCAATTATATATAATTTATAATCAAACTTGTGTATAAGAAGCTAAAAATATTCATATATTTAGTTGTATATTATAATTTCAATGTCTGTAACACGTTCCTTTAGTTTTTATTTCAGCTGAGAAACTTGTTTGACATTGTATTTCATAAGCAAGTACCGTTTTTTTATACGTCATCGGAAGTAGTATTTCTTTAAACCCTAACTTTTCCTAGACTATTTATTAAAACTTTTTAATAAACTATTCTCTGTAAATAGTAATATTTTATTTAAAAAATGCCTCTTACTGTATAAAAAATGAATAGTGTTTTATAATACTTTTTTTTTCTCTAGAAAATAAACATTAGCTCAAATATTTAAACTACTCTCTAAAAAGTTGTACCAGATTTGCACCTTTTTTTAAGGAAAAATTATAGGAGACGGTTTTTCATTTTTTTCTTATAAAAATTGTAAAAGATTGTTTGTAAATTTTTATAGAAAATTTGTATAAGAAGGTTTTCTATTTTTATCAAAAAATTGTAACTTTTATTTCTTTCGTTACACACTTCTTTTGAGGGATCGTCAACAAAATATGTACTCACGGATATTTGCGGATAAAATCTACAACGAGCAAGAAATGAATAGGTAAATGAATATCTGCAAATAACGGGTACAAATACTTTTTTATACTCAAATGTTAACCGGACGGGTACGGGTATCATAATATTTGTACCCGTTGATACCCATATCTGTTATACTCTAATTTAAATTTTAAAAAATTAAAAAAAAACATTATTAAAACATTAACACATTGATCTTGAATGTGTTGTTTTTTATCAATTGGTTTTAAAAAAATTCCATTCCTTTGTAAATTTTCATTCAACACTATTTTAAATGGGTTATTTGCACTTTGTTTTAAATTTATGAATGTTATGCATTGTATTTTTATTTGAATTTATGGTTAAAATATGTTGTTAAATATTATAATTTTCTTTTGTAAATACATTCGAGTAGCCGTGAATATTAAAAAAGTATGTGGGTATCCGTTATTTGCAGATATGAATGTATTGGGTAGATATTTATCCAACAGATAAGGTACGAGGGAGCTAATACCCGTACCCTATCTGTCCCGTTGACATTCCACCCCGTTGACATTCCTACTTTTTCCTCTTTCTTCTTATTGTTTGACTTGCTTGTTTCATATATATGAAATTCACTCAAATCTCTATTATTAATTGAAGTCAATCAAATAATTTCATGTCTCACATTTAAATATTTAAACTTTTTTTTATATTTTTATTTATTATCTTTTTCACACAAAAATATTTGACTTTCAATTTCAAATGTTTAATTACATAAAATTTTCATTTAATAGATAATATAACAAACTTATCTTTTGTATTCTCTTTGATTCTTAATTTTTGTTCTGGATGAAACAATATTTAACTAGGTTTCGTTAATATTTGCAAATTTAATAAAGATTTTGGTTCTCATGAAATTTTATTTGGTATTCTAGTGTAAAATGTAAACAATTATAATTTATTTCAAAGTATTTGATATCGAATAAACAATCATCCTCCTAATATTGAATATTTGATAATATTATGTTTCCTTTACCGTAACATTTTATTATTTTATAAAAACTAATATTGAAGTAGTAAGAAAACTGGTACGGATATGAGTACAAGAGTATACCCTGTGGGAATGGGGATGAAACAAAAGTTTGATATCCGTTGGGTTTGGATATAGGAATGAGGATGAATTTTCTCTACGAGGATTGATATAGGATAACGAAACCCGTCCCCGTCCCGTTGTCATCCCTAAACATATGCCTGTTACCCGATGCGGATGGAATAAAAATGTTACACCCAATGGATGTGAGTGTAAGGATGAGGATGAACTTTTTTTCTGGAAATGGGTATAAGATAATGAAACTCACTCTCATCCCTGTCCTGTCTCGTCCCGTTGTTATCTTTAGTGTCACATGTCAAAATCTAATGAGTTATCTTCTACCTTGAAACCCTTCTAGTTTTACAAGTGATATGTTTAAGATTTTGATACATGATATTTTCTTGAGTTTGACACATCACATCTTCTTGAGTTTGACACATGATACTTGCAAATATAATTAATGTCATTTAACAGAAAAAAACTAAATTAATTTTATTTATCATTATTGAAATTCTATTGAGTAAAAAAATATATGAACGTGAATCACGAATCTAATTATAAAGACCAAATTATTAATTAAATATTTTTAAAACAAATTAAGGAAATTCCAACTACCGAACAATCTTAATTCTACTTTTCTGACAAACATTTATACATTTTTGTTGGAAGGAAAAATGATTTATCATATATTATAACTTCTTTTTCTAAAATTATATTAGAAAATTTGTGGTAATTTAGAAGGTGTGGACAAAAGAAGAGATTTTTGCGAAGGTGAAGAAGTAGTGACCATGTAGATACTGAGTCATGCTGATCCCAGTGAGTGATCGTAGCCATTGAATTAAGAATCCTTTTACACGTCAGGAATGAATTATATAGTATTAATTAATATGCAAATATATTATCTGGAAGCAAAGTTTTTGTAGCACATAAAGACAATGAAATTGAAGAGCACCAATGAGTAAATGGTTTTGAGCTTTAGAACATTCAGGTCCACTTACGGAATTCAAAGTCAAAATGAGCTGACTTTCCAGGCCACATGGAAAATTGATTTGAATTTTGTGTTGGTGGAGACAACTTCTATCTTTGGAAATAAACTATTTCAGAAGCTAATGGGAATCAGGATCACTTTTTTCATTATCTTCTGAGGTCACAATGCGATATACAAGTAGAATTAGTAAGAGCCAATTCTTGAGGTGTTCAAGGATATGGCTTTTTGTGGACAATTAATCAAACATCTAAAAGTGATTATGATGAGATTACTAGGAACTAATAATATACTATGTCGGAATGATAAAGGACAGGGATATATAATCTAAGTTTTATAAACATAAATTAGGTTTTGTGTTATCCTTAAAGAGTGGTATTAACGTCGACTTTGGCGTTTGTTTGATTCCAAAAGTTATGCGAAGGAAGACGTTCAAAGATGATGGATGCTCCAAGAATCATTTTGTTGATAAAATGATCCAAGCATGATAAGACACTTTTGAAGGCTCTAATTTTATTTTATCTTTTTTACTTTGGAACAGAGACGTTTCGAAACGTTTCTCTCTGTGGTTTGTATGCAAAATTTTTATATGAGGCATGATGTGGGCATGTTGTGGGGACAAAGGGGTGGTGTGAATTTTGTTTATAAAATTTGAAAGGTTCAAGTTTTCAATGGACCAATGATCGTGGAGAGAATCACCGACCCCTTATGTTTGATGAGACATTTTGAGAATCTACTACATGTATATAGGTAAGACAACTATTACCCCCTACCTATGTTTCTCTCTCTCTCTCTCTCTCTTCTCAACTTGTCACTCAATTTTTATTTTCCTATCATATGCTCCAAAACAACCACTATTATGCCAACTACATCTTCCACTGTTCATCACCCATACTCTTTTTATTAAAACCTCATTACCCTTCAAATCAACAAACAATAATCATCACTCCACACAACATTTGCAATACTTGTACTATAATCACTACTATAAGCTTTTCATTTCATTCAAACACTCAAAATAATAATTCTCATGCTGCCATGGTGTGTGTGATTTCGTAATTGATTTTCTCATGTAATTTTGTACGTAACATAATTAACTATGCTGAGATAACTTGCTTGTCACTTGTGTATTTTGAACAATTCCACTCACGTGCTTCATTCTTTATTCTAATCACATTACAATACAATACATCATCTATATGTAATCATCGATTACCTTTTCTTTTCTAATGCTCGTGACCAAGTTGTATAGCCATGTGGCCGAATGGTTTAGGATTGTGTTTTTTTTTTCTTTTCATACACACTTATTGATTTCGAGGTTCTAATTCGAGTTAGGGCAAGCATTTTCACCGCTCCCTCTAACATTATTGTTTGAACTAGTTTTGGAAATTTTATGTTTGAATGTTTTTCTTGGAAATATTTTAATATAATTTAAAAAATAAACAATTAAAATAAAAAATCTATAACTACTCAAGTTTTCATGAACTTTTAATTTGGGGTTAATGTCATTAAAACTAACGACTATATTTTTATTAGTATTTATTCTTGTGTCTTCCTTTACTATTTATAAATACCATCCAGGTACATGGAGAAAAAGACAACAAACACTAGAGCTTTTTTAAAAGTATTTTTCTTTTATTTTTTGTATTATCTCTTAAAACAGTGGTATTCATAAAGTTCGAAGATTTTTCGCTACACTCGATTGATTGCATATTGGGAGAGAAATATATGATTTTGTTTTGTCCTGTGCAATAGGGACGTTTTCTTTATAAGATTAACGCTGTGTGTGTCTCAACTCAGACCATTTCTACTATTTACATCATTTTTTATCTATTTTTTATTATTTTTATAAGAATTATTGAATCTCAATTTCATTTTCTTTGATCATATACATGTAAGTATTATTATTGCTCTAATCATTATTTTTATATTATTTCATATTTTTATTATTAATTATATTATTTATTTAATCATTTTTTAACATTTTTAGAGAAAAAAATTTATTCATTTCTAACATAAAGATAATATAAAGGAAAAGACCAAAGGTACTTGTTATTTTTATTTTTATTACTTATTTATATTTATTTCTAAAATTAAAAACAATATAAAGCTGAAGATTTAAAACACATCATATAAACTAATATATTTATTATAGTTATAATTAAATCAATATCAGTTAAACCTAACAATTTATATCTATAATTATTTTTATTTTTATCGATAAGAATGAAATTACCGATAAATAAAAGATATTTTTGAAGTCGTTTTAATTTTCTCGTAATTCTTACTTGACAAGACAGATTGATGAATATTTAACTATTTTACAGGACACGTTTCTTTATATGTGCAATTTTATAATCTGACACTAACACTAGATCCAATCATCAATTAATGAAGGTACACTTTGCGAATGGTTATGATGTTTGTTTGGGAAATGTGACAACTGTGAGATTTTGTTGTTGTTTTAGTTCATATTTAAAAACTAGAGTTAAGTAAATATTTTAATTTTTTTTAATATTATTAAGAAATATTTATAGACTTTTAATTGATTCTGATAACGTTTTAATATCCAACATGACCAAAACAAGCTTAATATTTTAAAATATACTATGTTTATAATATGGTCCAATAAAAAGCCAAAGGTAAACATTTCCTTAAAATCGGACCCGTAATTGAAGTAATGAAGTTCAAGAAGTCTAATAGTGATTAAACTATGAGGGGTTATTAAATAATATTGAAAAAGCGTAATGCCGTAATTTTATGATATTATTTTTTAAAATGTTATTTTATAGATTTTAACTTTTAAAGGCACATAAATTACTAAATAAAGAAATACTACATTCTGTTTGTTTGACTGAAAATTCATTTAAAATGACAGTTTTTAAATAAGGTTCACTTATATATGATTCTATGATTTTAATCAATATAACAATAGGCGAATGTGTTGATAGAAGTGTCTACTATAACTCCTCAATATAAACAACATAAGATATTTCAATCACAGTACTCGTATGCAAATTTAAAAATATACAAGAATATTCACTAATAATAAAAGTTCATATCTAAAATAACATAAAATTAAAATAACATATATCGTACGTTGATTTTTTTGCAAAAAAAATAAATTACATCGTATGTATTAAGAGTTTTATTATCTTAGAGAATTTTCAAGTTTTGATTAATTTTTTAAAGTTTCTAAGCTATGATTTGACTTATAGACCAAAAATTCTCAGTATTCTGTTTTTCATTCTTTTTTTTTTCTCCAAAATCGGTCCATCTGGTTTAAAAATTATTATTATAATTGAACAAATAGTTGGGAGTGATACAGTAATTTGATTTCGATAACATTTTTTATATATAAAAAAAGTTCAACGAATCCAATCATAATTAACAGTTAGATTGAATCAATTATTAGTTTTCCTTTTGTTTGAAGAGAATATATTATATCAAATACATGATAAAATAAATATTAAACATCTCATAATATAAAACCCAATATAACCCCAAACGAAACTCAACAACTACATACAGCAAATCCCTTACTTTTTTTTTTCATAAACTTTTAACTCATTTTTTTTCTATCAACTATTTATCAAAATTAATTCCTCGGTATAAAACATGGGGTTAATAAAATAATAAGAAAACATAAATTTCAACAAAATTGTTCTGATTCTGACCCAAGTTCGTTAGCTATCGTTAGGAATAACCATCGCATTTTTTAGGTATTGTCCGTTTTGGAGAGTTTGAGCTTCGTCACGGTTTTGTCCTTAAAAGACGTCTTTTAAAGACAAAACTGTGACGGAACTCAAACACTTTAAAGTGGATAATATCTCAGAAATGCGATAATTGTTACTAATTGTTAGACGAATTTGAGTCGAAATAAAAAAAAAAAAAACTAATTTCAATATAGTAAAACAAAAATTACATTAATATAATATTTTAAAAATAATATCTCATATCATGCAAATATAAAAGATACGATAGATTGAAAATAAAATTATACATATTTATAAGTTTAATTGAAATTAAACTTTTTGTAAATTGAATTTGTTATTACCCTCTAACATTTTATCCTCCTTAAGAAAAGACAAAAAGGAGAATGAGGGCATCTCTCTTGGTTTCTGAGGCAAAAGATAACGAAATATAAAAAAGTGAAGATTTGTAATATAACGTTAATTGTAGGGTTGTACCTTGAAACTATAGTATATATACCCTATTAATGGTTGAGTTAGATAGGAAGCAGTAGAGTGATTTGAAGTGATTAAGGGAAATGAAGAAGTTGTTTAGGGTTAATTAATATAATAGAGAGGTATCTTAGTGAAATGTAAATTATGGATTGAGTAGAGAGAAAGACGTTGGTGCATGAGAGGCCAATGAGAAAGAGATCCCAGAAAGCAACAAAATAAAACTGGGATTCTCTGATCAAAACTTTTGTCTTCCTAGCATGTGAAGCAGGCCTCTAATTTAATGATAGAGAAGGAAGATTAATTAAATAATTAATTAAAAATGTGGAAATAATAGTATAGAAAGAATGACTGGTAGGGGTGTTAAAATGGCAACAACCCTTGACACTGCCTTAACACTGCCACTTTCGAATTAAATAATGTTGTTGATGTTGGCAGTGGGTATGTGCGTTATCGAAGGCCCATCACCACTCCATGCGTCACTTCTCTCTTTCTCTCTCCATCATGCATGCCAACTGTTTGAAACTTCCAACAACTCACCAACGCCTTCTTCTAATGCACCACCACTTAATCATCCTCAAAGTAGGGCTCCACTACTTCACTTTTCTTCATCTCTTCCTTCCCTCCTTTTCTTCATTTCTTTTTTCTCCGTTTACAAGATCATGAATCGACCAATCGTTTTACTAAAGATGATATTGTTCCTTTGGTTTCATAGACTCCACACGACAACAATCTACACCACTTATTATATGTTGAGAATAGTTCAAATGTGAATCAAAAGTCTCACATTAGATATAATAAATAAAAGTCCATAACACTATTGGCTTCAGGTTTTAAGTAAAAGTGGTGTCAAACATCTTATATGTATAAAACTAATAGCATTTATATATATAGAACCATAATCTCTCAATAACGATAACTATAACCCATATGATGAAATATAAACCCTACATTACACATGTTATTATTTTACAACTTTTGTAATATGAGACTTACATACTGTAAACTGACATTATCTCTACTTGATGTGAGAATTTCAACACGTTCTTTTTCACGTTAAAACATATATATCTCAAACGTTTAAAAAATATGTGACTTATGATTTTCTCCTACTCTTCATAGATGATACATTCATCATTGTTCAATATTATGTCTTTATGTCTAAGATTTACCTTTATAGACACACCAATTAAAATAACACGACATGCAAAATATATATTATTATGATGGAAATGTTCACTCTTCATATTATATTCAATATTATGTCTTTGTATTTAAAATTTACCTTTATAAACAAACCAATTGAAATAACACGACTTGCAAAAGTGTGATATATCCTTTAATATCTTTCGTAAATAATTCAAGTTGAAGGTTTTTTTATTTATTTATTTAAATCACGCTCTCCTTCAACAAATGTCCATTTCCATCTATTGCCGTGTTAAAAACTTATACTAAATTTAAATTTATTTTATTTCATCTAATTTAATGGTTAAAATTAATTCATAGATAGGGTGGTCGAAAAAGGTAAAAAAAAAAAAAAACAAGATTATTGGATATTTAAATGAAGAAAAATGTTCATCCATCTTTCTTTTGAATTGATATGAATCATCATATAAAAGTTTTACTGAACAGTTCTTAATAAGCCATGATTATTGCCTAGTTAGCATGTGAATTATAGTAGAAAGTTGATGTACATAGGGTGTTTTTTGTTCCTCCTAATTTGCACTTTAGAATGAGTGAACTCCATTTTTAATTAAGAAGAAAGAAGAAGGCAATAGGAAAAAGACAAAATCACTTTATATCTGATAGGGTGGGGTTCTTGCACCCGACCACCAACCACAGTGCCTACTTATTAGGCTTAGCTGTAGAATTTCATGTACCATCAACACACACGTACATTAGTTCTCTAACATAAAACCCCCCAAAAAAAATAAATATTTGAACACTTACGTATATTATATATGTTATTATTATATATAAATAATAATGTTCGAGATCACCACACACGTTTGGCTTCTTCATCTATCGAAATTTTCTTTAATTACTTCCCCTGTAATTTAACAAAACTTGAAAGACTTAAGAAAAGGGTAAAGCAAGCAATTGAATATAGAAATGTGGTTAGGTTAAGTTGATGAAGGTGATGATGATTGAGATGATGAAGATGAGGATCTTAGTTCATAAGAGATGCACATTGGGAGTTGCAAAATAAGATCCCTTCCATGTGAAAAAATCTTAATTTAAAGTTTCATACAATTAAAATATTTAACTGAAAAACAGGATTAAGGGTTTGGGTGATGGGTGATGGGTCACGTGGCAGTTTTCCATGTGCCATAGCAAGGTTGTTCAATCCATTGGCCCTTATTTTGGGACTCATTTAGAGATCCTATGTCACAACCCTTTAAGTGCTTTTCAAGTTCAACAAAAACCCACATATACTCTTCTTGCCTTTTGTCTTTTTTCTATTCTAACACACACAACTCAAACCATTTAGACCTTGCAAGACAAATTCAATGTGGAAGATTAATAGTCAATTAGACCGAGGAAGCACGTTAGCAACTAGCTTCTAAGCTATTTTAATTTGATATTAGTAGCCTGTGGTATTGGATAATGAACTTCACATAATCAATTATTATCAATTGGGTCATCTCAATCGAAAAGACAATACATCTTTTTAAAGCAAATATCTAAATTTATCATGCTCTCATTAATGACAACAACTGTTTAATAATCTAACCCCACTTAATTCCTTTTGCTTCCACATTAGGTTTCCTTGTCTCATCTACATGTTTTTTTTTTTCTTACTTCTATTTGTTGTTGTATTATTTAATGATCAATAGAACAAATTATTATTTTGTAAACTGATATTAAAAATTCACAGAACATATGACTTATTTTGTATTTCTTAATTGCATTCCTAATATATACAGAGTGTATTATGCTTTGTGTAGTTGCATTTAATTGTGCATGTGCTTCAACCTTCTTTAAGTGATGGAACGCAGCCATCTTGTAATTGTTATTAAAATATAAGGAACAAGTAGTATATTTGAAAACTCACTAAAACAATGGACATTTATGTTGGAAAGTTGAGGGATTAAATTAAAATAAAGTTTTGTGTATATTATTATAAAGTGGGTTTTTGTCTGCACACGTTATATTTGAAATGGGCCAAACCAAAATGGGCTCAACCGGTTTAGCAAAAAAATCCGTTTTGAAATTTATCATTGAAATTCATTTGATTTGCTTAGAATAGTTTATCCTCAATAACTAGTGATAAGTTTCAATCGATTCACTCAAATGTCTGTAGAGACTCTCACGCACACATTTGTTTTTTAGCTAGCACTAATTATAATGCTTCCAAACCTAAAAGCAATAACTAGCTATTGGTAACCCACGTTAGAGTGTTTTTCAACTGGAAAATCAACATGTTCTTCCTCTCTTAGTAGTTAGTGAGTGACAGTAACAACAAGTGTATATCTTCTATTTTTCATTTCAACACCAAAAATCTTAATCAAATAAATCGAAAAAAATTATTGAAAGCCACAGTAAAATTGTATAATCATACAACTACCACATACAAAAACTCTTCACTTCTAATTCTGTAAACTCCCATTCTCCGAAGTTTTATTGTAGTTAAGAAACAGCAAAAATAATCCTAGGCACAACATGTTACAGAGCAACAACCAAAGCATGATGTGACATGGTTACAACTTGCTCTTCCTTAAAGGCCCCATCTCCTTAGCCTTTGCTCTGAGCAACGGCTTCTGTGTCTTCCCAGTAGCTGTCTTCGGCAATGGTCCAAACACAACTGATTTTGGAACCCAATAAGCAGGCATGTGTGACCTACAGAACTTAACTATGTCTTCAACCAAACGCTGCTCATTGCCACCATCCACGTCTCCCTTCAGTGTCACAAACGCACAAGGTGACTCACCCCACTTCTCATCTGGCCTTGCCACCACTGCTGCCTCCAGTATGGCAGGATGAGAGAACAGAACATGCTCTATTTCGACACTGCTAATGTTTTCACCACCCGAGATGATGATGTCCTTTGACCTGTCTTTGATTTCTATGTATCCATCTTTATGCTTCACAGCCAGATCGCCAGAATGAAACCACCCATTTGCAAACGCCTCCTTATTGGCTCTGGGGTTCTTCAGATACCCTTTCATCACAGCATTGCCCCTCATCATGATCTCACCCACAGTGCCACCATCAGCGGGAACAGGTTCCATGGTTTTTGGGTTCATAACTTCTAGGCCTTCCAAGGCAATGTACCGCACCCCTTGCCTTGCGCTGAGCCGGGCTTGTTTTTCAATAGGAAGTGATTCCCACTCTGGCTTCCGAGCACATATGGTGGAGGGGCCGTAGGTTTCTGAGAGACCGTACGTGTGAGTCACACGAAATCCTTTTTCAGACATTTCAGCAATCATAGACGGAGGAGGAGCAGCACCAGCTGTGTTCACCTTGACGAAAATAGTTCAAGTGTGAGTCAAAGTCCCACGTTAGATAGAATAAACAAAGTTAAACACTGTATAAGAATAAAGACCCATAACATCATTACCTTAAAGTCTTGGGGTAAAAGTGGTATCAAATACCTTATATGTGTAAGACTAATATAATATAACTATATGGAATCACAATATCTCAAATGTCTATAACCATAAATATATAAACCCAACACACCTCTACAACATGGGGCAGAGGAAGGATCACTTCTTCAGACGAGGCATTCACTATTGAGTTAAGAACCACTGGTGCTGCACAAAAATGAGTCACTTTGTACTTGGCAATGGCTGCATATACTGCCTTAGCTGTTACCTTTGTTAATGCAAAACCAAATGTTAAAGTTTAACCCAACCATGAAGAACAAAATCACTCACATAAATTTACCTGTCTCATACAAATGTTAGTTCCACAAAGAGCAGCAAGTGTCCAGGGATAGCACCAGCCATTGCAATGAAACATGGGAAGTGTCCACAGATACACAGCACCTTCACTCATTCCCCAGTTAAGAGCTGCACTGAGAGACATGAGATACGCCCCTCGGTGGTGTAACACCACACCCTTAGGACTAGCAGTGGTACCAGAAGTGTAACCAAGAGCAATGCTTTGCCACTCATCCTGAGGAGGCTTCCACTTGAACTCAGGGTCACCACCTTCAAGAAATGTCTCGTACTCAACGGCTCCTCTGGATACACAGTTTTTCAGAACCTTGGGGTGGCAGTTTTCGTCACCAATGACAATTAAAATAGGAGGTTTAAAGGTTTTGCTGTTCTCAGACCAGATTTTCAAGGATTCTTCTGCCACGGAAAAGAACTCTTGGTCCACGATCACTGCTGCTGTCGATGAATGAGCGAGGAGAAAAGCTATTGCTGGAGCGTTGAGACGAATGTTAACTGCGTTCAGCACAGCTCCTGCCATTGGAATTCCAAAATGAGCTTCATAGAAGGCTGGAATGTTGGGTGCAATAACAGCTACCTGATGCCACCATTACATTACAACTCAACACACTTTAATGCAACAAATGACAATAACATAAAATTCATATACGGACTACAAACAAACTATTAGCAGCACCAACACGACCATCATGTTGTTAGGACTACCTTTTAGGGAAGAGACATTCACACTAATAAAACATGTATCGGGATCATGACACCCTCTCCAACCCAAAAATCTTTATACTTCTTTATATATTATTGAACTTTCTTAAACTTTCAGACTATCCTTTTGATCACTAAAATACATTATCTCAACACAGACCCAACTGTTGAGGTTTACCAGAATCAGACATGTTTGTCTCCTTAGTTACCAAGACAAATGATTGGTTTTGATATTACGGTTGGACTATTTATAGGAAGAGATGTACTAAAAAGATTCAACTCTCTGATGAACCATGAGTCAACCATTGAAGAGATCATAGCACCGTCTTCAACAAAAATCCTTAAAATTGTGTGTTTCTATGAGTCTCTTTTCTTTATATACTTTTTCATTATATATATTGTTCAACTTTCTTAAATTTTTAACTTATATTTAGATTCTTAATATCTAAGAGAAGTATAATAAGGAGATTCATCGTTGAACCATGGGCCAACCATATAAAAGATCATGACATCATTTTAATCTAAAATTTTAAAACTTTGGGTTAGTGATTTTTTTCCCTATATCTTATTCAACTTCAAACTCAAATTTCTAATAATAAGGAAGTGTGTTGAGATGATTTGTGTTGGTGATCATTAAATAGAGACAAATTAACATATCCTTGTTATAGTTAAACCTATGATAAAAGCCTAACTCATACATGAGAGGAAGACGATTAAACAAATATAAGTTAAACTTATTAGAGAATTGAATAACATATAAAGAGAAAAAGAAGACAACAAATACATAGTTTTAAAATTTTGAATTCGAAGTGGTATCATATTTTCTTGTTGACTCATAATTCAATGGTGTTAAATCTTTCCAAAATCAGTGATTTGTCTTGGTAAAGTGACTAATCCAACTATATTAATGAACATATCCAACATTTATTATAAAAATGCATATAAAAGAAAAATAGTCAGAAACAGGTATGTTCAGATTTTGAGTTGAGAATAGTATTATAATCTTTTATTTCATTGAATTATCTCTCATTCCTTTACTTCATTTTAAAAGTGTATGCAGTTTTAATTACCCAGTGTTCTCAATTTTATAATGAAGAAGCAAAAATGTTCCTATCTGAAATAGGTTAATCAGTGTATCTGAATTATTATTTATTTTGGATATTTGGTTGCGATTATAAACGGGAGGGAACAGCAACATTAACATGAAGAGAGTAAAAGAATTAGAGGTAGAAGAGAGGTACGGTGTTGGGGAGGCCGATGGAATGGTTAGAGAGAGCAGAAGCGAATCGACGGCAACGCTGGTAAGTCTGAAGCCACGTGTAGTGTCGTGATCCGTGGACGATGGATCTTCTGGTGGGGTGCACCAGAGCTGCTCTTTCCAAGAACCACAGAGGGGTTAAAGCAGCGTGGTTCGCATCGTTCTTGGGCAAATCGTCTATGTCGCGCTCCACACCCATTTCCTGTACCTTTCTCTCAACGCTGAATCAATGTTCAAGGAGGACTCAGAATATATAATGGGAGAGGATCCATGGGTGCAATTGAAAAACCAGAAAAAACATCAAAACACTAACCTTTAGAAAATGGAAGTACGAATCACCTTCTTGTACCAAAGTTGAACGACAAATTTACAGAAATTTCTGGATTTTGGTTATGTTTATATTGATCTCATGTATTTTCGGAGAAAAAGATTTAATCTTTCAAATGCACACAAACATTTTGTATAACTTCCCGCGAAACTTCATCACAACTATTCATTACACTCGATGGGTCTTGATAATCCAACGGTTCTTATTATCATGGAGTGTGGTGGATTTTGCCTTATACGACGTCACTTGTTAGAACCATGCATTACATGAAGCTGACATTAAAGTGAGATTTGCTTAAAATTAAGCAAGAGTTCTCAGTACTAATGAAATAAAAGAACAGGTTTTTTTTTTTTTTCTAGTAACCAAAACAACCAGAAAATAATTAACGACTCAACAAAGAATTTCTTTTGGTTGGATGGTATTTTCTGAATTTTCTTTTCTTGGGATACTTGCTTCTCCGAATTTTCTTTTATGTTGGCGATGCTGCATAATGCGTATTGCAATAATTTATGCATTGGTTAACTTCCTTCATCTTTTTTTATATCTTTCTTTCTGTCCCTTTTATTTATCTATTGTTACTTGAGGTATAAAACTTGTTAAAGGGTGTCAAATGATTATATTTGAGTGTGAAAAGATGATTAATATTTTTTTAAATATGCAATAGTTGTTATCTATTACAACCTGTCTACATGCAATGTTTGGAAACTTCATAGTAAACAAAAGCAAATCCTAGTAGTATACACAAGTAACCAGGTATTATGTGTGGGTGTGTGTTAAATGATAGGAAGACCTGATATGCCTTTATAAGTTGGTTATATAAACGCCATTCCAAAGGTGTTACATCAAGCATGATATTTAATTTCAAATGCTTCTTATAAAAATTGTGAGATACATATTGTGTGCAATATTATGCTATCTAAATTCTATGATATGTTTTCTGTAAAAAATAATTATTTTTATGTTTTCATTTATTAAGTATCAACGGAGCAACCTATCATCTCAAGCTTTTACAATAAATATTCGTTTAAGTTCGGAGTTCTCATCCCGTTTAAATTCACATTTAGAAAGGAAAATTTCTCGGATTAATAATTTTGTGATATTATTTTTAAAAAAAAATATCGTAAAGTCATTTGACTTTATATTTTGTTATATATATATATATATAAAATATGAATAAAATAAAATAACAAGTTTTTCCTTTTGTAACATATCTATTATATTTTTTATATCTCTCATATATATCTTTCATATTTTTATAATTTTTAAAATTTTTCAAAACTCATAATATTTCATACTATAATTATATTATTGACTCCTAATATTTTATATTGTAATATGACTCTTAAAATTTTATAAGTCCGTATCTCAATTAAATCTGGATCAATCTCTCTCAAAATCAAAATGCAAACTTAAGCATATATTTAATGTACTAATAAGGTGCAATTTGATCTCGAAATTATGTAAATGAACAATTTTAAAACAAAGACTACATAGATTAAAAAGTCGTGTCACTTGACACGATTTCAGTGTTAAAAAATTGTGATGTTAATATTTCTGACTCATGAAAGTAAAATTGTGTTAATATTACACAATTCATCTGTAAGTAATAAAGTGGTCAAACACGACTTTACTTAAGATCAATCGACTTATAATGAAATTGCACATATTTATGGTTATCTGAATTATGCCGAAGTCATGTACGTCTCACACCACTCCATTAACTAGTGGGAATCCTTTACGTTGGTTTTGGATTTTCATGAAAGTAAAAATGGTATAATCAGAATATGGAAGTTAAATATTTTATTACAAAAACTTTAAATGATGTAAATATTATATTTTAACAATATACAGAAGTTAAATTGTGACTTATTATATGCATAACTTCATAAATAAAATTTCCTCATTTTCTTCTTTCTTCCTCGCACGAATAGCACCTCTTACAGACCTTCATTCTTCTTTCCCAAATTTCCTTCTCCTTCACCACCCACCACACAAACCAACACCCAACATTACTCCATTTTTCCTCATTGTTCCAAAGAGCAACTTGTCATATCATGTCCCCTTTCATTTAGATTATTTGAATCTAAATCCAATTCTGCGTTACAATTATAAAGTCGATTATTCACCCTCCTGTTCCTTAAAATCACTTCTGATTCCTTCATCAACTTGATGTACTTCTTCCTTACCCTCAATAGAGGATGCTTCTCAATACCCGAGTTATTGCTGTAAGCTTCCTTTAGAATGACTGTACAGGTTTTGTTCCTGAAAGATAGATAAAACATATGGGGATGTCGCTCAAACGCTTTATGCACTTTCTGTGGTAAACCCAAATACTTCTTGAGGCAAAACAACTTCTTCCTCTCGGCTGAATGCTCAACAAAAAGGGAAAGTAGTTCATGAAGAACTCCTACAAGTCTTTTCTCAACTATGTCACTATTTCGATCGAAGCTTGAAAAATCATCATAAGGTGAAATATAAGGAACCTTCTGAAATTCATGTAGCCAGTTCTCGATCTTCGTCCTCAACCTTAAACCCTTTGATGGGTAAAGTGGAAATTCAATGGCTTCCATTGGACCCCCGGTGTACAAACCTCTTTTCATGGCAGTTTTCTCCATTACAGAATAAATCTTTTCTCCACTGTCAACAGTCAACCCTTTCAATCCATCTTCCATCTCTACAAACTTGAAAGATTCATCAAGATTTTGCTCAGGGTGCTGCAGAAAATCATTAGGCAACCCCAAATACCACTGCATCCCTTGAATTATCTTCAAAGGTAGAACATTCTCTCTGGTCATCAATATCATCTTCCTCAACCTGGACTTTAACTCCCTGCTGCATTCTTCATATACTCTCTTCTCATCCTTGTCAATCTCAGCAGCTTCCGGTGTCAACCTGAACCAAGGAAGATTGTATTTGGGACCAGTAAACTCTTCAAAGATGGATGGATATTGCCTCAGAAATCTTGCAACCTTCATGGGCACACCTAACTCTAACCCCCTCTTTGTCACTGCGGAGATAGGAATGCACCCATTGGGATCCTGGACAATGCAGTCCTTCAGGGCAATGATAGGCTTGAGCTGAATGGACTCATGGATGTGCTCAATTGAGTCAAAGTATGAATCCTTTTTCCATTTCATATACACATTCACATAACTGTACCTCTGGAAGTACAAGAAGGGAAGACTCTGGACCTTATATTTATAGGAGAGTTTAACTGCTTTGACTGCAGATTTCTTAAAGTTGAAAATCATGGAGAGAAAAAACTTCAAGGCAAAGTTTCTAATGAGATGAACGATGGAGCTAATAAAAATACGTGGGTTTGTGATTGAGAACTATTCCTTGAGAGAGCGCATATTATTGACTAGGAAAAAGTAGAGAAAGAGAGGGAGACCTGAAGAAGATTAAAGAAAAGGTAATGATTAGGTAAAAATTAGAATAAAAGAACAATGCTCTAATACAATAATCCAACGATGATTGTAAAATAGTTAACAAACATGATGCACATTCCAAAACAGAGCCAAAGCCTATAAGCAATTGTCAGTTAACATAGGAAATAACAACGGGAGAGGATAAGAGGGAAAAAGAAAAATCCATAATAAATAGAAAGCAAATAACTAATTGCTCGCAACTTTAATGTGCTGCAAATCCAAAACAGGGACCAACAGAAAGAACGCCAAAATAAATTTGAACAAGGAAAATTGCCGGAATAGAAGTAAATTTGAATAACATGCTGTGGTTGTGTGTGAGATTTGTTGCATCTTTCAAATATGTTATATGCCCTGTTGTTGTTCGAATGCGAGAAACGATATGCTCACTACCCAACTGAACCACCACAGTTACGAATCCCATCCATCTATCCCTGCCATTTTCATACTTTTCGGCCAACGAGAACCTCCAAATAAGCCATTTCATCCTTCATCTTCTTTGCTAATAATCATCTCCAAAAACCCACCATCGCCTCTTCCATCACTATCACGCTCCTTTCCATCATCAGTTAACTTCTTTCTTGATCATTCACCTGCACAAGAAACAGAGACCCAAGAAAGCATCCACGTGCACATCCCCTCATTGACGTCTTCACTTCAACCTCAAACCTGTTCTCCATTCTAACCCCGCAGCATCCCATTCAACGCCACACCTAACACGAACACCAAACCAACAACACGAAAATAACCCATCACCATATTCTCGCATCTGCATAAAACCAAAATAAAAAAATCGAGAATCTCCATTCACACCCAAATACAAATCTGTTTCCCAATCATTCACACCCAAGCACAAATTGAAACGGAGAAGCAGAGAAGAGAGAAAATCGCCGGCGGCGGGTCGAACTTCGAACAGGCTGAGCAGCAGCGGCTTCAATCACGACTGGGGGCGCGACAGCGGGGCTCGCGGTGTTCCAGACTTAGCGTGGCTCGTGCGAGAAGAAGAATGAGAGGCTTGGAACGCAACGGAGGCCGGCGACACTTCCGGCAGCGGTTGGCATCATCACCGGTGGCTCCGGAAGCACGGGAAGCTTGCGAGAGAGTGACTCGTGTTTGGAGGACAAGATGCGGAGCCTCGCACACAGAACACGAGAACGAAGGAGCGCTCGCGAAAAAAGGAAAAAATGAGGTCGAGACAGTGACCCAAGCGCCGGCAGCTCTGTCAGCGGTGGCCGCCGTCGTCGCTGGCGTTTGAGGTTGAGTAGACGCGCGTCCCAGGGCTGGAGTTGTGTGGCGTCGAGAAGAAGGGGCTGCAGGAGAGTTTAGGGTTTCGTTTTTCTTTTCTCCTTTCTTTGAGAGAATAAAGTGTCTTGGCTTTTCTTTTTCTTCGCACACCCCCGTCCATACGACAAGCACCCCTTTTTTATTTCAATTGGGTCTGTTTTATTGTTCTTCATACACCCCCGTTTTAATTACCCGCACCCTTATGTCTTATTTTTGTTGAGTTTGTTTACTTCCTCGCACACCTCCACAATTACCAATCTCACACCCCTGCACACACTTTCTACTCCTATTTTGGACTTGATTTATATTTTACTCGCTGCACCCCATCTTTTAATGCTTGCACCAAACCTGTTTACTTCGTGCACTCCCACATGTGATAGTCCTGCACCCCATGTCTTTGTCTATTGTCTGAGCTTGTTGTTGTGTTTACTTTGTGCACCTCCATTAATTACTCATACACTCTCATATTTTATTTTTCACTTTTGTCCTTCTTAAATAATTTCATCCTTTCATTTATTTATTTATTATTTTTGAAAAAAACAAAATATTTGAAAATTATAAAAAATTACAAAAAATAGAAAAATAAAAAATAAAAATAAAAATAAAAATGTTTTCTTTCACTTCATTGTGTCTATCCGGTCGCTCGCACCGTGTGACACTTATTATCTAACAATACAAAAAAATAGTTTTCTTTCTCTTTTAGTGTCTGTCCGACCGCTCGCGTCGTGTGACACATATTTTCTTGTAATTCAAAAATACAAAAAAAAATATAAAATTCCAAAATATAAAAAACATCAACATTTTCAAACAAAAAAGCTTTTTAAGAACTACGTGATCCTTGATTATCCACTGAGATACGTAGGAGCAAGGTCAGTCCTTGTCAGGTTCACCTCCAAAAAATCAAATCATTTTCTTAATAGTTTTCCAAATATCTTTTAAAGAACTACGTAACCCTAATTTCTCATTTTGAATGAGAATACGTAGGACCAAGGTCAATCCTTGTCGGGCCCAAAAATTAAAAAATATTTACGTTTCTTTTTTTAGCATTTTTTGTCTTATTATTTTTGGGGAAAATTAACATTTTAAAAATCACATCGACTTTGCATTTTTAATTAAAGGTATCGTCCTTGGGCGGGCGCTGTAGGGTGCTAACACCTTCCGTACGCGTAACCGACTCCCGGATCCAAAATCTAGTTTTTCGCAGACTTGTCTTATTTTGATGGTTTTCCATAGTTTTCCAAAAATAACTGTGGTGGCGACTTCAAATCTCTTTTAAGCCCGTTTTATTTTTTCGGTTTGCCTTCCCGTCGCGATGCTGGTTGTGACAGGACCCTCTACTTAGATGGTCACCAAATCCTTTTAGATAGAGACCCGTCCTTGGAAGTGGTCGAATCCACATAAAAATTCAAAATATGAAAGCACATAAAAAAATCTCAAAATAAAAAAAAAAATCAATCAAAAATTCAAATTTTCAAAAACAAAATAAAATTAAAAAAAACACAATTTAAAAAAAAATTGAGAACAAAAAGATAAAATTTCAAAGTTTATTTGGCATCACGACCCTCTTTGATAGAATGGTTAGTGATTTCTTTCTTCCTTTCTGAATAAGACCTGGTTGAATTCATCTTCACTTTCCGAATCTTGGCCCTCTTCATGGAATTGGTCATCACATCCCTTTAAGTCAGTTTTTATTCACCCTCTTTGTTAAAACCCGAAGGAAGTTAGTGTTTCTATATTTACTTATCTTTTTCTATTATATTATGAAAAGTCGATTTTCATATTATCAGTAGAATCTAAATAAAGAGAGACATTTGTCAACACTCGATTTCGTTCGAATAAGAAATAAAAATTTTTGCCTTAAGAAATAATTAAAAAATACAAAAAAACGTGAATATGGAATTGAGAATATTATATTTATATATATATATATATATATATTATCTTATTTTAATTTTAATTTTAATTTCGTTTTTGTTTTTATTGCGTTTTACTTTTATTTTGTTATTTTTTTTACTTTACTTTATTTATTATTATTATTATTATTATCTAATTCTTTTTTTATATTCATTTTGCCTTTTTAATTTGAATTTTCTTTTTTTTTTTCTTTCTTCTTTCTTATTTCGTTTTTTATGTATATA
>Ga0209589_1000188_pt1 | contig 71573 bp, 44 predicted proteins | sample CowpeawhiteBW_FD_187525 | JGI IMG/M metagenome (GOLD analysis project Ga0209589, IMG submission 187525) | Root nodule microbial communities of legume samples collected from California USA - Cow pea white BW (SPAdes) (version 2) | ecosystem: Host-associated > Plants > Roots > Nodule | place: USA... | reverse complement strand
CCCCAGTTGAAAATTTCGGGTATTACCCATACCCATACCCATACCCAGTCAAAGCGGGGATTCCCCGTCAAAACGGGGACGGGTTCGGGTGATACCCACGGGCACGGGTTTATTTGCCATCTCTAGGCACAATAAGGTGGTAGAAAACATTTTTCATTTTTAGATTTTTTATTTTTGTAATTTTTGTGATTTTTAAATATTTTTTGGTTTTTTTCAGAATGAAGGTAAAAAAATACAAATAATAATAATAATAATTAAAAAAGTGCATGGAGGGTGTAGGCATAAAACATAGTGGGGTGCGATGAGTAAAAATCTAAAAATAGATTAAAAAATACAAGGAGGGTGTAAATTCTGAAAATTTGGGGTGTAGTCAGCAAATACAAATTACATCCAAAACAAGATCAATATAAACAGGGGTGCAAGGTTATCAATTATGGTGATGTGCAAAGTAAAACATGAAACAAATGTAGCACGAGTGTGAGGTTAGTAAACATCAGGAGTACTCACAGCATAAAATTAAAATAGCGGTGCGAGATAAAGAAAAGGAGTATGCAAAGTAAAACATGAAACAAGTGTGGTAGAGGTGTGAGGTCGGTAAACATCAATAGATACTCGTAACATAAAATTAAAACAGAAATGCGAGATTAAAAAAAAAAAAGATGTGTGAAAAGATAAAATTTAAGGGTGGCAGGATATTAAAGATGGGTTTAAAACCACACTAAAATATTACATGTTATATTTATATAAAAATCACGCGCTGCTCTAAAATCATTTTATAGGTTGTCACAATTTACTATGTTTGAATTCAGTACTTTGTTTAAGAAGAGTGACTGAATACTACTCGAACTAACAAAATTGGAAAATGAGAACGCTAAATCAATAAAAATAAACATATAGATAATTTTTTGTAGACTAAATCATCAATATTTATTTGCAACTTGATATGAGCTTATAATAATTATAAGGTTGAAACATGAATTGCAGTGTCTCTGGGACTGGACCAAGCCCTAGTTGAACACATGTGTGGCAGATGTAAGAAATAATAACATAGGAGAACAAATAAATGGGAAACAATTTGATTTTGTCGTATCCATTGGACCTTATTATTAAGTATATTATGTAACCCTATTTCAACTTACTATATACTATAGTATTATTGGACCATTATAATTCTTGGCCGGCGTTAAATTGATGCTGATTGCATTTCTATTTCAAATTATTTTCACCACCACACTAAATACTAAATGATCTAGAGCTACCCTTCTTAATTAATAACAATTATTTGAAAATTATGCTACTAACTCTTTTTATTAGTTTACACTGTATAAATGTCCACACTAACAATGAATGCGTGTACATTTCAATTTTTAAAAAAAGTATCACTACATATATGATTTGTTTAACAATGTAATGTATTGGATTATAATTATTAATGAAAATATTCTAGTATCATTTTGTTAATAATATTAGTCTTATCATTAACTTTATCATTTATAAAAAGAATTACATATATTAAATTATCAATTGTAATTAAAACGTTATAAAAAGTTAATAAAAATTTTGATTTTAGAATTATTTTGTCTATATTAATTTTTCTTATAATTTTAATAACGAATTTTTGTTTCAATAATCATTATAATATTTAACTTTTTAATTATCGTGGAAAAAAAAAACCATTTACATAACAAATTTAACATATGATATGAAAGAACCTTATGTAAAAAATCATTATGGTATTTTTTTGTAACTTTTTTACATTTTTTACATTAGATGTCCTATAGTACTGTTAAAACTTTGAAATTTATGTTGTATGATGTCTAATGATTCCATCTTCAAGCTTGAAATCTATGAACAAATGATGGGAGACTCCATAGAAGGATGCAATGCATGAAAGCTATATAGAATTAGGAAGAAGTAGTTCGGCTATGGTGAGGGTAAGATACTCTCAAATGAGGTTTAGCCAACGGTCAATGAAGTAGGCTAGAAAAAACTACTAAAGAAAAATCTAGCCTAATAGTGTGTTTGGTTATGCTTCAGATAATTAATTTTGAGCTGAATCGATTTATTGATGGAGAAGCAATAATTAGATGCTTTTGTTTAGACGTGAAATTTTGGCATTCAAATTAATTTTGAAACCAAACATACAATGATTATGTGGTGAAAAATTAATTTTGCATTAGAAAAAAGTGAAACCAAACACACACTAAGTTGATTTACAAAGAGAGAGTAATGTGGATGCATTTCAACAACATAACTATACTAAATTCATGAATGAGTTTACAAAACCTATAGCTATGTATTTATAGGAGAAAAGGAGAGTTAGATTGCCTAAAAAGAGAAAAAAATGGTCTAAAATGTTGTAATCAAAGTAAAAAAGAGTGCATCTGCAAGGTGTGAGTTGCCACATATGCAAGACACATGCTCCTTGCTTCGGTGCGTTACTTAGAGAAGCTTGCACACCAAGCTTGGCCCAAATTAGGGTTAAAACCCTATATGAGATGTGCACCACTCCAAGGCCCAACATGTAGCCCAACTATTCTTGGTCCAAAACTACTTCTAAGGCCCACAAATCCTCTAATGCCCAAATACATGGCCAAAGAAAGTTCTATACTACTAGGCCCCACAAGGTCCAAAATTAAATCTTATTCTAATATTTACACACATAGAGTCCTAGGTTAGGTCTTCACATCCTCTTTAGCCCACATGAATTTTCACTTGGGACTAGCATGGTCAGAGGATGACCAATCTTCTTGTATCCTCCTAGGCATAACTTTTGTTTTATGTCCCTTAACTATAGACATTTCATTAATGCCTAACGTATATTTCTTTATAAAATATGCACACATTTCTTCTTCTTCTTCACAATTTAGAGTTTTTCTTTTATTCTTCAATGACATTCTTCATTGAGGTTAGCGATATAATCTCATTTTGTTTTTGAAATTATACTGTAATTTTTTTTTAAGATTAGTTGTATAAACTTTCATTGACATCAGTGATACTATGAGTCATTCATAGAGAAAACTGAAACGCAAAAGTGAGTTGAACTGATAACACTAAGTTGATATGCACCAAATACTTTATTAGTTCATCAAAACTTCCAAACAATTTAAAAATCATTGAGACAAAAGCAAGCAAGATACAATAATTGAAAGAAAAGATCTTTAGTGATGTATGTGTGTTATAGAGACATATAGAACAATGTCTTTTAAAGAATGATCGGTGCCCCAACTTCATTAGGAACTTGTAATGCCATCTTCAGATATAGAAACATTGCTAGTTTGAGTAAAAAATCTATGTAAAAAATTGTTTAGATTCAATATAAATTTAAGAAGAGATTTATGTCCAATTTTAATTTACATTTATGGCATAGTATTATCTAACAAAAAAGCAAAAATATTCGATATAAAAATGTTCTTGTATACTAATGTATATTTTTATTTTTATCATGATAAATAAATAGATACATATGCTTATATGTGATGTATTTTCCGTATACTTTTTTATAATAATACTATAAAATTTATAATAATTATTTTTATAATTATGTACATAATACTTGTAAACTAATTTGATTTTAAAACTTAAGTGACCATACAAGAAATATAGTTATTAAAAAATAAAAAAACTAAAAAATATAACCAGGAAATCGAATGAAACAATAATATAGATTAAAGTTACGTTTTTCATATTTTTAAATACTCAATTCAACAAACTGCTACCGTAAATAGTTCAAAATAATATAAATTAATTAATTCTATCTGAAAGTAGAAAACCATATGAATTTAAATATTTTACTACTTTGATCAAATCCGAAAGTTGAAGCTAAAAAAAAACATTTACAAAGATTTTACCTTATCATTATCATATTTTTATGTATGAACACCGCCAATAAATAACTGTAATTCAAATTAAAACCATGGTGACAACCAAATTCACAACAAAAATCACATACTAATCATGATATACAATAAAAACCAGGCACATTTAAATATGTACTTCAATTCTCAAAGATTTTTTTTTTTCGAATTTAATAAAAACTTTCAGTTTGAACATTGAAAATAGAAATAAATTATCTTCCACTTTTTCACCCATATAATTTCTCATACACTTTTGTACAAGCAATATCTACAATCTTCAAAATAACAGTTAAAACATTACCCATTTTAAAGATTATATTCGGTAAAAAGTAAAGAAAACCTTACTCCATCATAAAAGTGTTAAAATTCACATAAGAAATAAAAATCTGCAATTTTTTTAAATAAAAGCTAAATCTTTTGAAAAGATAATTAGGAGAAGAAAAGTGAATAATAAAATTATTAAGAAAATTAAAAAAAGTATACACATGAGGAGCAGTGGGACATGTGTACAGGCTGCACAAACACAAATTCAAATATGCCTTTTGCATGCAAGATTTGGGTTAACAACTTAAATTAACCTCATAAAAGTTAAATTGAGTTGAGATGAGAAAAAAAAAGAAAGATATAAAATATTTAGAAGCAACACAACACAAACATAGAGCTTTGGTCCACCATCACCATTCACCACCTCAATTCATCAGCAGAGGTAGCAGGGAAGGAAGGGACAAGAGAACGCAGCGTACCCTCTAAACCCTTTACGAGCAAAACAACAAACAACACACACCCTCTGTTCCCAGGTGTTTTTTTCTATGCTTTTATTTTTATTTTTTAAATTCTCATTCATTTGCCGTTTTAATGGGACCCCATTTGCCCCTTTCGTTCCAGCAGAGCCTGGAAATTTGTTCCGGGACGTAAATGCCAGATCTCGATGGCAATTGGCAATTGGGGTTTCCTCTGAAAATTCCCACTTTGCAAAAACCTTTCTTTTTTGTTTTTATCTTCTGTTTGGTGAAAATTAGTGCTGCCCTTTTCGTTGATTGGTGCTGGGTGTTTGGGGTTTTCTGCAGTGGCTTTGGATCGGTGATTGGGAAAATCTCGATAAGCTTTGGTGTTTGCGGTATTTTCTGGGAACATCTCTCCTAGGTTTCGTTGTTTTCAAGGAACAAAAAAAGTTGACAAATTTATTGGCTTTGGTCGCTGAAGATTTTTTGTTCTGGAGGAAACAAACACTTATGCTTGCGGTTTTGTTTCGGTTTTCTATTTTATTCAGGTATAATACAAACACAAAGGTGGCATAATGCCACCACTTTGTTATGCCTGATACGAGGTAAGCTTTTCGATTTCTCTTCAACATGTTCAATTTTTTTTTTCTTTTGTTTGTTGCAGTGGAAATATGTATTGCCTTTTGTTTTTTTCGAAGTCTTTGTTTTGAATGAAAGCTCTTTTGGGTTTTGCCTTTTCTGAAGCTTTTTGTGTGTTTTTGTTTGGTGGGTTGAGTTTAGGTTGGCAGGGGCTTGATAATGGCAGACACAAATTCAGTTGAAGTGATTTTGGATTTTCTGAGGAGGAATAGGTTCACCCGAGCTGAGGCGGCTTTGCGTAGTGAGCTCAGTAACTGCACTGATGTAAATGGTTTCTTGCAAAAGCTTACATTGGAAGAAAAGGACTTGCGTGGCGGGTTGCAGAGTGATAAGGGGAAGCCTGTTGTAGAAAATCATGGGTTGAATTCTCGTGACGGGGTTGAAGTTTCTAAAGAACTGATTGTGAAGGAAATAGAATGTGGGACTGGTAGAAATGCTGCAGAAGAAAGCAAGTGGAAAACTGTTGCTCCCACAGGGGAAAGGAATAAGTCTAGTGAAGTGGTTGGAACGAGTGAAAAAAACTTTACCTTCTCAAAGAGTTCGGAGGACAGTGTTCTTGATTTGTACTCATGGAAGTTTAATCCCACCAATGGTCCTGTTGAACCTTACCAAAATGATAGTGGAAGTAGGCCTAGTAATGCTTTGAAGGCACCGGTATCTCAACAATCAAAGTATCAAACTGGTGAAGTTCCTGCTGCAACCAACAGTAATGTGAAATCTGGGGAAGGGGAGGTAAATAGTATACCTGCCGAAAAAACAGCCTTGTGGCTTGGAAGTAGTGGTAGATCCTCTACAGAACCAAAGTATGATCTTATGCATAACAAAGAACCTAAGGAACTTGATATGCAGCTCAATTATAATGCTTCATCTCTTAAAGAGAACTTGACAGATAATCACTTGTCAAGAACTGATGAGAATGTGAATTCATCTACAGATCTATGGAAAGATTGTTCCGTGAAGACTGTTTTCCCTTTCTCAAAGGGGGATATGTCAACAAGCTACAACGGTTCAACTTTTTCTGACAGACAAGAGGAGAAGAGAAGGGCAGAAAACGGTGATGTTATGACATCAATAAAAGAGCAAGTGGATGAAGTAGGAAGAGCTCTTTACTTAGGAAAGTTGCAAGGCAGTTCTGGCAGCTTAAATTTTCCTCTTGATCTGGAGAATCCAAAGGAAGAGTTTCCTAGGCTTCCTCCTGTAAAAATCAAGTCAGAAGATAAGCCCTTGACTTTTAACTGGGGAGATAAGTTTGAGTCTGACGGACTGGCTGTGAAACTCACTGGTGCAGACAACTCCTTTCTTATAGGGTCATATTTGGATGTCCCTATTGGACAGGACATTAAAACTACTGGTTAGCATTTTACATTCATTGTTAACTTATAAGTTTTCTTGGCATTTCAATTAGTTGTTTACTGAGTCAATTTTTCTGTTTCATTTGTTTGTTTATCATGCTGATAGTTTTCCATCTTCAGTGGTAATTTTCGTCTTTTTTTTGGCTTGTATATGTTCCTTTAAGAGTGTTCCTATTTGGCTTCTTTATGGTATTAAGTTTGTATGTTTGACAAGTGTTGACACATCAGGTTTTGGACTATTCCTTACCATTTTGTCTGCTGTTAAAAGAGGATAAATTTAATGTTTGGTGTGGCTATGGTCTTTGTGTTGACTTGACTTAATTCAATGGATGATTCGTCCAATTCATGCTATGGATCCTTTCTGCAAATTTAAGTTCTCTTGAATATGTTCATGTGATTTGGACTCCTATTTCAATGATATTTAGCTTGTGGAAATGATTAGTGGCCTTAATGTCAATGATTTCATTTGTTCTTGTTACAAAATGTATTGATTTGAACAAAGTAATTTAAGCATTCAATATTATCGTATTTTATCTTCTGAAACTTTTTCTTTGTCCTTTATCTGTTTAGATAGGAAGATTTTCCCTCTTTGCTAAATGGCAATGACATTAATGCTTTTGCATGGGCTGTTTTGCCAGAATTAATATCAACAATTTGTGCATATTCAAATATTTGACTTTTTCATATATTTTCAGGTGTGAGGAAGTCTATTGGGGGCAGCTGGCTGTCTGTAAGTCAAGGGATTTCTGAAGATACATCTGATCTTGTATCAGGTTTTGCAACAATTGGGGATGGGTTGAGTGAATCTGTTGATTATCCAAATGAATATTGGGACTCTGATGAATATGATGATGATGAAGATGTTGGGTACATGAGACAACCCATTGAGGATGAGGCCTGGTTTTTGGCACATGAAATTGATTACCCCAGTGATAATGAAAAGGGGACGGGGCATGGAAGTGTTCCAGATCCTCAAGAAAGAAGTCCAGCCAAAGATGAAGAGGATGATCAATCTTTTGCTGAGGAGGATTCTTATTTCTCTGGTGAGCAATATATTCTACCAAAAAATGTTGAGCCGGTCACTTCAGATGATCCGATTGGTCTAACGATTACCGAAATGTATGGAAGAACCAATGGTAACGATATAATGACTCAATATGATACACAACTGATGGACGTTGAAGAACTGAATCTGATGCATATAGAACCTGTCAGGCAGGGCTTTGTTACTCACCAAAATGATCTCATCATGCTGGGAGATGGGCGGGTTCTGAATCATGGTGCGAGGCCACGAATTGAGGACATGGAAGATGATCAGCATGGTTCAGTTAGATCAATTGGAGTGGGGATCAACAGTGATGCTGCTGATATTGGTAGTGAAGTGCATGGAAGTTTGATTGGTGGTAGTAGTGAGGGGGATTTAGAATATTTTCGTGATCATGATACTATGCACAGTGGCACCAAACACACTCATCAGGATTTGGACAAGAGTTTTTGTAACAAATCAGTTAAAAGTAACAAGAAAACTGACAAGAATGAATCAAATAAATATGTCATAGACAGTAATAAAGATGCATGCTCGCAGATAAAAACACATACTGATGGGAACTTTTCATTTCCCCAATCTCTTAGAGATGGCCAGATGATTCAGGCTGGCTCCAGTAAGTCTCCATGGACGAGTAATGGTAATGTAGATGAAACAGATGACTGTCTTAATGCCTTTGCGGGCTCTGATGACATGCTTTCATCTTGGAGGCGGAAGAGTAGTGATTCTTCACCTGTTAAGAGTTCTAGGGATGATAATAATGCTCTCGTGGTAAGATCCAGAAACTCTTCTCCAACTACAGTCTCAAATTACGGGTATACTGATGGAGAGCATGTCAAGCTAGAAAAGGATGAAAAGGTAAGTGTTGTAAGGGAAGACGATATAGGTGCATCACTAGAGGATGAAGAGGCAGCTGCTGTGCAAGAGCAGGTAAGACAAATAAAGGCTCAAGAGGAAGAATTTGAAACCTTCAATCTAAAGATCGTGCACAGGAAAAACAGGCATGTTTTAAATATATCATTCTTACTATTTTTGTTAACTCACAAAGTAGTTGAGGAAATTAGCACTATAGATTCTTTTATGATATACATTATAGAAGTTTAAAAGTATTGAAGTATGCTATTAGCTTTGTGAATCGTTCCATTTTATTTTTTAACTTGACAACTATTCATTCTATCTCTCATCACTGGTGAGTTCCTATTATATTAATTGATTTTTTTTGTCACATTACAGACATCTTTGTGAAATTTTAGACACATGGACATTCGTAATAGTAAATGCAAACAACATTTTGTGAACATTTGGTTCTGTTAACAATGGAAAATAAACATTACCATGACAACAAATCTACTATTTCCTTTTTGAAATCTCCACCACTTTGTTAAAATTTGGAACAGGATATATTTTATGATTTGTGTGAAAAAAAATGCATTATTTGTCATTTTATTTGTCGTGCACATCTCTTTGTTCCTTCATGAGTAGTCATGCAATTAACTCAGTCAAAATGTCTGTGTATAATAATGCTGTCTTCTTAGTTGGCTATGCTTGATCATTTAATTGCATGCTCTAGACTTATTGATAATTGTTGCAAATACCTGAAGTTGTTTTAATCCTGTTATGCATACAATACAACATACATGCCTTTGTCTTGATAATTCTATCAAGCATTTTGTTTAGATGGTAAGATTCTTTCCCCCTTCCCATGGAAAGTTATGTGCTGATGTATACAGAGCTTTATAAGTGATAATTTTTGTGGTATGAGGCCACAATGAGATTGTCATTTTGGATACTATTAATATGTTTCAAAGTCAGCATTCTTCTTGTCATTGTTCCATGTTCATTTTGACCTTTTGAAATGCTATCTGAACCCAATTATTATTGCTCAGAACTGGCTTCGAGGAGGACAAGAATTTCCATGTTGTTTTAAATTCCGTATTAGCTGGGCGCTATCATGTCACTGAGTATCTTGGATCTGCTGCATTTAGTAAAGCTATACAAGCTCATGACCTGCACACAGGCATGGATGTTTGTGTTAAGATTATAAAGAACAACAAAGACTTCTTTGACCAAAGCCTTGACGAGATCAAGCTTCTTAAGTATGTCAATAAGCATGATCCTTCAGACAAGTTCCACCTTCTAAGATTGTATGATTATTTCTATTATAGAGTAAGTGATTTTGGATGTGCTATTCTTTTACTTATTATCATCAAATTTTTCTTTCAATCAATAGTTGATTTATGCATATTTGCATATTTCTGGGTACTTTCTACTACTATAAAGAGTATACATCACCCATGAATAGGTTTAGTTTATAGTGGATTCTAATGGTATTTATTTGCCACTTTCTGCATATTTTTGAGCACTATGTAGCGATAACACATTTATTGATTTGTCATTTTTAACTAAAGCCTCCGAACTTAATGTTTGTAGCTTTGCTAAGTTGCATTGCTTTCCAGGATATGATGTTTAGTATAACTATCTGCTCTGTCTTCAAATTTTAATAATTTAAATCATTATGAGGGCCTAACCTTTTAATCTATAGTCAAAGTGATGTCGAGAAGTATCTTTCATCATCTGACTTTACTATCCCTTGGAATGCAGGAACATTTGTTAATAGTATGTGAGTTGCTCAAAGCCAACCTATACGAGTTTCACAAATTTAATCGAGAATCAGGGGGGGAAGTTTATTTCACGATGCCAAGGTTGCAGGTTTGTGGTGTGCTGTTTGTAATATGATCTATGGTTTTCATCCTTTCTGCTAGTATAATACTGTCATCATAAACACATTTCAACTTATGTGTGCAGTCAATCACCATTCAGTGTTTGGAGGCACTTCAGTTTTTGCATAGTCTTGGACTAATACATTGTGACTTGAAGCCAGAGAATATTTTGGTTAAAAGCTATAGCAGATGTGAAGTGAAGGTTATTGATCTCGGGAGTAGTTGTTTTGAGACAGATCACCTTTGCTCGTATGTTCAGTCCAGGTCTTATCGTGCTCCTGAGGTTATTTTGGGGCTTCCATATGACAAGAAGATTGATATCTGGTCACTTGGATGCATCTTGGCAGAACTTTGTACTGGCAACGTAAGATCAATATATGGATAATGTTACTCATTTCAAAATGCTATGAAGTTTTTCATACTTAATTAAAGTGTTCCAAATGTCCTGTGAGAAGTGCATAAAAAAGGTATAAAATGTTTTGTACTAGATTTTGACGAAGTTGAGTTTGCCCTGCAATCAACCACATTATGGTGTTTGGTTCAGCTCTTGGAGTAATAATTGATTTATTAGTTTCTTAGGAGAGCTTTTGAAAAGAAAAAGTGGTTATTTTCCCCAAAACATTATATCCCACATGTGCTCAATGCAAATAACTATACGTCTAAATCTCCCTAATGATGGGACCTTTGGAACCTGATATAAACTTTATCTCTTCTGTTGAAGTGCATTTTCTTTGCTAAATACAAATACATGCATACTACTCTCTTTCCTCACTCAACCATGTGTGATATAGGTCCTCTTCCAAAATGATTCCCCTGCAACACTACTTGCTCGGGTGATCGGGATCATTGGCCCAGTTGATCAAAGTTTACTTGCCAAAGGACGGGATACATATAAATACTTCACAAAAAATCACATGCTTTATGAACGGAATCAGGTGAGAATTTTATTTCTAATTTTCTTAGTATTTGAAACAAACTTGTGGTAAGTAATCTGAAGTCTTGATGCTTAAGGAAATGTACCTTCTCTTATGCTTGTCTTTGAAACTAGAGAGAGGTTCCTATGTTTCTACCAAAGTATTTTCTATCATCTGAAACTTTGGCTTTTAACTAAACCAAATGATATCGTGTGATCCACACCTTGGTGATCTCACCTAGTATAATACTTCTACCATACTATTTATCCTCTTCCTTTTGCATTCTACTTTCTTCAAATAACTTGACAGTACTATTTGTTTATGATACACAGGAAAGCAACAGGTTAGAATACCTGATTCCAAAAAAGACATCATTGAGGCATAGATTACCGATGGGAGACCAAGGCTTCATCGACTTTGTTGCTCATTTGCTCGAGGTTAACCCAAAGAAGCGACCGTCTGCGTCTGAGGCCCTGAAGCACCCATGGTTATCATACCCTTATGAACCAATATCATCTTAAAGAATTTGCAGGTTTTTCTGTCTTCTCGGTGATAATGTCCAATTACCCTAAGCCGGGTAAGTTAAGTTGCTGAAAGGGAAAGGCACCACCATATTCATGCTTGCCGCTTTTCATTATCTATTTTAGAGATGATATGGAAAGAGTTGTGCACTCTCACATTCCTGCATGATTGATGATGCATTGAAAGGTGTTTGATTTTGTGGCCAATACTTGTCTTTCCCATCAATGATGTAATTTAGCATGTAAGATGTAATGTTATTATGCTGTTGATTTCTTTTCCTTGTTTGGTCTTGTTGAAAAGGGAATCCTTGAAATATTGATTGTACATGACGTGGGACAATTCATTTAGTCATTAGTAGTATTTTTAGCATATTTGGTTTCACTTTGCGGATGCGATTTTTTAACGTTGATCAGAAGCTAGTTGGTTCTTATAGCTTCTACACGTGAGTTTCCAAACACGCAGTTTTTGACATAGCACTTATTAGTTTTGATTCCACAGTTGAAGCACCAGTTAAAAGAAAAGCTGGTGGCAATGTGAGACTCGAGACTCACTTGAACACTTGCTTTTGTGGCAATTGAGATGCAAATTTTCCTTTACCTTCTTGTGTTGGAAGCAACTAAAGTGTATCTTGATGGTGTTGTGAAGCTTCATTTGGTTTAATGGTAGCAAATGGGTTCAACAAAGTGTGATCTGTGAATCTCTTCTTCAGGAATGAATGTGGTGGTTAAGCATTTTTGGTGCCTTTGGGAACACAACTTCTGAATGGGAACACAACTTCTGAAGTTGCTGTTCCTTTGTTTTTGTTCCATCATTCATTCTTTTCACCGACCTACGTGTTTTTGTTTAACGTTATTTTCTTTGTAAATATTCACTTTGCTGTATAATGTTTGTTTTCTCTTGAAAAGTAACCCTTGTTCATAATATACAAAAATAAAATAAAATGAAAGAAACAATTTCAAAATTATGTGTATTTATCATTCGTCATGAATCCTAATATGTGGTGGAAACTTACCTTTTGATCCAAAACTAAAATTTCACTTTTTTTTTAATGTTTCTACAACTCATAATGACGTTAAACATGGCTATCATGTTTCATTAATCTAATTTAGAACCTCCTTTATTAATATTGAAATTAACAAGTCATTACTTCAATATCGAAAGCGAATAAAAAAACATGGAATAATAGGAGCAAGACATTAAAAAAAATGATCAGTCCCTATTTATATGGAATATGTTATATATCTTTTGAAAGCCATATAATTTTCATCCTTACATACTTATTTAAATAAATAATTGACATTAGTTTTAAATTAACATATAGATTTTTAGAATGACTTCTAAATTAAACAACCCAAAAAAAGCAAAATAGGAAAAAAAAATTGTGAGGATTAGGAAGAAAGTTGTGGAAGTGCAAGAAGAATCTCTCTTAAGAGAAAATTCTCCAACTCAATGTCTCTCCATGATAGTTTCTTTGTGCACTTCTATATATTTTCCTTGCACCTATATAAAAGTACTTCTCATTTTGCACTTTTTGGACAATGTATTTTAAATTGTACGGTTCAAAAGTTATTTTTGACTCTTGAATTGACTTCCTGCATAATCTAAAAGTTATTTAATTTATTTTTAATTTTTAAATTCTACGATTCAAAAACTAAAATTAATTTCTAAATTATATAATCTGAAAGTAAAAATGACTTCTAAGATAGGAAAAGTTAAAGAAAAACAACTTATATATTACTTAGTTAGGTTATTATTTAGCTTTCAAATTGCAATATCCGAAAGTCATTTTTTTAAAAATTTTATAAACCAAATTTTTTTTTAATTCAGATTACACAAACAATAAATCAGAATTTTATTTATATGTGAGTGTATAGAGGTGCAAGACGAAGTTATTATTTCAATAGTGGCAAGTGTAATTAAGAAAATATAGAGGTGCAGTAAAACAATTTCTGATATTCAATTCAAAATTGAGTCCGACCCATTAACCCATTTCCAGTCCAACACTCCTGCTAGTATACACTGCTTTACTTTCTATCACGTTTCGGACAGTATAATTTCTTCACATATATCCGCCGTTAAAAAATTCAAAATGGAGCAAAACCCGCCGTCGCCGGCGGCGGCGGCGCCGTCCTCCGACGAACAAAAGCCTTCTTTATTCCCTCTGTTCCCAGCCTCCTCGTCTCTCCAAACCACCACCACTTCTTCGAATCCTCAATGGCTCTGCAACTCTAGCTTCACCACCGACATCTCCGTAATAAACGACGCCGTTGCCTCACAACTCCACCGCGAAGCGACGCTATCGCCGCCACAAAATGATGAGGACGACGAAAATCGCGCTGAGGCGCATCCTCTCCCTTCTCGGTACGAGATTCTCGAATCTTCTGAGTCCGACGGTGGCGGAAGGGATAGAGAGAGGAAGAAAAAGAAGAAGAAAAAGAAGCGGAGGCGTGGTTCATCTGCGGAGAGAGGCGGGTTCGACGGTTTCGGTTCGCGGAAGTCGCGTGTTCGAGTTTGGGCGGATTCAGAGAGCAACGTTACCAAAGATTATTACTTTGATTCTCAGGGAGATCGCGATAATCTGGCGTTTGGATGCATCTATAGGTATTTTAGATGGAATATTTTGAAATGGGATTGAATTTAATGATTTAGTTGTTGTTGGACACTAATGGCTTCTCGGTTATTGCTTGGCCTGTATTTATTTATATGCATTTGTGAAGATTTGATGTTTCGTTATATTTAGCGAGTTTTTGCAGTGCCTCATTTGGGACTAAAGAGGAAGTTTGGGTAGAATTTGAGTTATTGTGGCCTAAAAATTAAAGAAAATTACTTGTTGAAGTAGAGGAAGAAACGGGGTAGGCAATTAATGTCGTTGTTGTTCTTAGACTTATAAAATTTAGGGATTTAAGTGATGTGGCAGAAAAAAGGGAGTTTAGTTCTTTTTAAACTTTGACATCTTGATCACGGGTTCTCCCTGCTTCATTGGCTTTACAAACTGATTGTGGGTTCATGGTTATTATTTTTTGTTTCATTAGCGATGAATGACAATTCTTTGTAAATACTGTGCAGAATGGATGTTGCCCGATACAAACCTTACAATCCCTTGAAACTGTCTGGGTTACACACTCGAGGTTTGTATTGGTGGAATAGGAGCGGTTCACTGTTGGATAGAGATGGTGATGTTGATGCACTAGATGCTAAATTGAAGTCTGCTGGTCGTTACTGGTCTGGAAAGTATATGGCTTTGGAGAGACATAAGAGCTTTAAGCGTATTCATCTTGTTGCTTCAAAATTGTCTCCTGTCACTATGCAAGATGAGTTTATACCTTTATCTGAATCAGATGCTGGGTCATCTCATGGAGCTGTTGACAGTGATTCTGTCTCAAAAACTTTGGCACCTCTTGAAGAATCTTGGGAAGATGAAATGTTAAACAAAACTAGGGAGTTCAACAAACTAACAAGGGAGCACCCCCATGATGAAAAAGTTTGGTTAGCTTTTGCGGAGTTCCAAGATAAGGTTGCAGGGATGCAACGGCAGAAAGCTGCTCGATTGCAAACTCTTGAGAAGAAGATTAGCATTTTGGAGAAGGCAGTCGAGCTTAATCCAGACAATGAAGAGATATTGCTTTGCCTTTTGAAATCTTATCAGATGAGAGACAGCTCGGATGTGCTAATTGCAAGATGGGAAAAGATACTTTTGCAACACTATGGTAGTTGTAAGTTATGGAGAGAATTCTTGCTCACAGTTCAGAGAAATTTCTCCAGATTCAAGGTTTCAGAGGTCAGGAAGATGTACGTTCATGCAATTGAAGCTCTATCTGCTTCATGCAGCAAGCACTCTAGGCAGGTTCTCAACATTTATGCTTTATCCTCTTTTTTTGGTTTGTCCACAGAAGTGAATCTTTTCTGTTTATATAATGTATTTTCTTGTTTGCACATGTGATGTTATTTTCTGTTTAGTGAATAATCTGATTCCGTATTTAGTTGCACTGCGAGAGAGAAAACTGAAGGAGGGATCCTGTTCACAAAGCTGCTACTTTTCTTTGACTTTTTACTTCCCTCTTAAAGTGGTTGGAATTTGAAGGCAAGGGAATTAATGGTTTGATAATAAAACTTATGTACAATCATTTTATGTGCTGTCTGTACAAAAAAAAGTTGAAAAATCCTTCCATTTTTTATTTCATTTTGAATGTGTATAAAATCATAGGTCACGTAGTTAATATGTTAGAACCGAACAACTAGACATAACTTGCGTGACTGTTTTCACTTTTCAATTTAACTTCTTGTGAGCTCCTGAGATTGTTCTAAAAGGAAGTAGAATTTGTTTTCAGCAGGTCCTTCAAGGTGCTGATTCTTCTTCATCAGATCCTGCAATTGTTCAATTAGAACTTGGTCTTGTGGATATATTTCTTAGTCTTTGCAGATTTGAGTGGCAGGCTGGTTATAGAGAATTGGCCACTGCTTTATTTCAGGCTGAAATAGAGTTTAGTTTGTTTTGTCCTCCTTTGCTGCTCACTGAACAGGGTAAACACAGACTGTTTGAGCATTTTTGGAACAGTGGTGGTGCTAGAGTTGGGGAAGAAGGGGCTCTTGGTTGGTCCACGTGGTTGGAGAAAGAGGAGGAAACTAGGCAAAAAGTTATAAACGAGGAACTCTCACGTGAAAGCGATGGGGGTGGTTGGACTGGTTGGTCAGAACCTAGGTCCAAGGATAACGAGGATGTTACTATGGTTGAAAATGAAGACAACAATGATGTGGTTATGGAGGATACTCAAGATGAAGAGGAATATAATGAAGTTGAGACAGAAGTTGATACTGAGAATTTTCTGAAGATGCTGGGTATTGATATCAATGATGGGGATGGTGGTGAAGTTAATGACGCTGCCACTTGGATCAAATGGTCAAAAGAAGAGTCTTCTAGAGATTGTGATCAGTGGATGCCTGTTCGTAGGAAATCAGGTAGGACCATCTGTTGTTGCATTAACTAATATTCTTCTCTCTAACTGTACTTTTTGTGTGTCTACGGCTTTTCTTGGATTTTGCTTTATGGCTTTGGAAGACAATTTAATTTCATTGCAAACAAGCTATTTATACAAGTGTGCTACTTAACCATGAACAGATACAACCTCTAGTGAGGCGCAGAAAACAGATGAGGATGACCAACTTTTGAGAGTTGTATTGTATGAAGATGTGAATGAATACCTATTCTCCCTACGAACAACAGAGGCTCAACTATCTTTGTTGTCCCAATTCATTGACTTCTATGGTGGGAAGATGCCTCAATTGTGAGTTTTCTAATGTAGATACCTTTTGTGCACCCTAGTTGATGGTAGGAATCAGTTTTTAAAAGTTAGGATGGATTAGTATGTGTTCTAGTATACTAATTGGCTTGGAGTCCATGTGCCATGCGGACAAAGGTTCAAAATTAGTTGGTTAACACAAATGTGTGTTGCTAGAGTCACAAATGCTTTTAGTTCTTCAATCCTTCCAATGTGATTTATGGCTTATACTTATTTGTGTTATTTGAATTGATGACATTGCTTTTGTATCTTCTTTCTTTTGTAGGTTTTCCTCCAACAGCCCAACAATTGCATACAATATCCGTAGTTTGGAGAATCTGCCAGATTCTGTGTTAGAGAAGTTGAAACGCATCCATGAAGTTTTGACTAAAACACAGAACACTCCAACTGGTTTTAGTTTTGAATTCCTATCAGACAGTTTCTCAAGGAATGCTGATATCATGAAATTTATACGGAATGCTGTTTTACTTTGTTTAACTGTTTTTCCACGTAATTACATGTTGGAAGAAGCTGTTCTTATTTCTGAAGAGCTATATGTTACAAAGATGAATTCTTCTAACAGTATGGTTACGCCGTGTCGATCTTTAGCAAAATCTCTTCTAAAAAGTGATCGCCAGGTATTGATTTTCTTTGCTCTCTCTTGCTCCTTATCTATAAGATAAATAAATGCGCTTTTAGCAACTATAACTATTGAAATGTTGTGATATAACCAAATTGATATTTTCATTTATTATATCACAATATTTCTCAAAATTTTCTTCGCAAGTGCTTTACTGACATTTCTGAAATTTTAATTGAAAATAATATACGATTTCTTTTCTGTTCCGATGGTTTAAATTGCCGAGAAGGTCTCATGGAGGGAAAAGAGAGGGCCAAATGGAATAAGTGTAGTTTGTCGTGATGATTTTACTTTATATAATATTTTAGAGTAGTTTTGGGATATAAATCCTTATAGGATAAAAGATAAGCATATTCTTATTGGAGACCCGTAATAAGTATTTATGGAGAGAATATAATGATATTGTACAGGTTTTAATGTTTAGAAGAGAAATAGGTGCCTATATAGACAACTTTTTGTGCATGAGCACAAAATACAAGTGAGGTATCTAGTGACTAGAACTAAATGGTAGCTTGCTGCTATGCTATCATTTATGAGGAAATGACGGAAGAACTATTTTTGTCGGATTAAGATTTACATATGATGCTATTAATCTTATTCTTTGTCATGATATGTTTGCTTCTCAGATTATTTTATTCTTTTTATTTGGTCACTGTAGGATGTATTGCTATGTGGTGTATATGCACGAAGAGAGGCTACTTATGGTAACATTGATCACGCAAGGAAAGTGTTTGACATGGCATTGTTGTCTGTTGAGGCACTTCCTGGGGTATGTATATATTTACTGCTTCAATGTCACTTTTTATTTTCGGAGAGAGCTTTTTTGTTTGTTTTTTTTTTTTTTTGTGGCAATTTGAAATGCATGCTACCCTTTGGTTACATAACCCTTTTAATAAGATTTATCTATCAAATATCTCTTTCCGTCTATTGTTTTCTGTTTTTTCTGTAGGATTTCCTGACTTCTTTTCCCGTTTTCATATTATGTCTATATTAACAAGTCTTTTTAAGGAAAAAAAGATACGTGAAGTGTGGATGTTTGCTTTTACATTGTGATTGGTTGGAGGGGAAAAGGGAGCAAGGTAGGGCAAGATTTTTTCTAAAATTAAATTGTTTGGTTCAAAAAGTTGGAAGGAAGGGAAACAAGGGATTCAGTACCCCTCCCCTTTTTTTCTCCTCTCCAATATTGGAAGAATTTGGAGGGGAGGGAAAATACTTGAAGTTCCTGGATTGTACTGTCTAAATTATCTTTAGTGTGAACTTTAAGTACTTCTGCTTAATGGTTTCATTCATCTATTATAACAGCATAATAATGATTTACTAATTTTTCCCCACCTTTGAAGTTTGAACTAAAACAAGAGTGGGTACAATATCCAATTAAGATATGGAGGATGCTAACCTTCACATAGAGGTGAAATAGTTAGGCATGCTGTGCATATATGTACAGTCACGTCCATTTGTGCATACAAAATTGTAGCACTAGCATTCTTATTTGTACTTGCATGTGTGTGTAGTCCCTAAGATTTTTTGTTTGTTTGTTTAACTTTACACAAAAAAATGGATCATATGATACAGTTTTTGTTGTTGTTTTTTAAGAATAAACTATTTTTAGCTTTTGAGAAAAGCATTAAGACAAGTTTTTGATCTTTTTAAAAACTTACATAACATGATTATTATAAATTTTTAAAGCAAATCTTATAATTAAACTTAAAAGAAGAGCACAAACTAGCAGTCTCTTTGTTTTTTAATTAAATAGCTTCAATACATATTTTTAATGTCACAATTCTGCCTGAGTTTTGGATCTTTTTTGATGATTGCATTTCACTTTAATGGAATAGGAACTACAGTCCAATTCTCCTCTTCTATATTTCTGGTATGCCGAGGTGGAGGTTGCAAATAACACTGCCGATGGTAGTGAATCTTCATGTCGTGCAATACATATATTATCATGCTTAGGAAGTGGTACAAAATACAGTCCCTTTAAAAGTCAAGCATCAGGTGTGCAACTGCTTAGAGCACATCAAGGATTTAAAGAAAAACTAAGAACAGTATGGTCATCTTGGGTTCGTGGCGTAATAAATGACCAGTCTGTTGCTCTAATATGTTCTGCTGCACTGTTTGAGGAGCTGACCACTGGATGGGATGCGGGTATTGAAGTTTTGAATCAAGCTTTTTCGATGGTGCTTCCAGGTTATGCCTCTTCAGTAATGGATCTTTTTAGAAAACATGAGACATTTAAGACAAGTGTGATTTATTTTAAAGTTTAAGTAGACGATCTTAACTTTTCTTAACATTATATAATTTTCCCCATGACGGTCTTTGTCATTTGTTGGCAACCGGTAGAAACTATAATTGTACTATTCAGACATCCAAAACTTCTAAGTCTACATCCTGAACATGATGTTATCTGTAAAGTTAAGTAAAAAATTTAGGTTGCTCACTTTTGGTGGTAGGATTGCATGGAATTGATATTTGCTGTATCTTGATGCTCTGTTGCATGCCTATTCCTCCTAAACGTTGTTATTTCAGTTTGACCTATAGATACATGAATAGACGTTTTTTGTATCTTCAATGGGAAAGAATTAAACATGAAGGCAATTGAAAAATGGTATTTAATAAATAATATTTCCATTGGCCGAAACGCAGAGGAAGTGCAATGCCATGTACTAAATTGCTCTGATATAGTATCCTGTAGAAGCAGTTTGTATTGTCACCTGTCTTTGCTGCTTCATAAATGGTACTTATGATGTTTATCTAATGCTTGCAACCTGCAGAAAGAAGAAGTCAAGGTTATCAGCTTGAATTTTTGTTTAACTATCATATAAAGATTCTTCAAAGACATCAGAGAGAATCAAGTCTCATGAAAGTTTGGGAAATCATCTTGCATGGCCTCCAGATATATCCCTTCAGTCCTGAACTTCTAAAAGATGTAGTAGAGATCGGCCATTATTACACCACATCTAATAAACTGCGGCGGATTCTAGATGACTGTTGTTACAAGTATGTTTCTTTCCCGTGTAACTTCACCATTTTTTCAAAGTATGTCATTATCTGATTAGACAGAAATTTCAAGATAATGGTGTTGTGGATAATGATTAGACAGAAACGTGCTCGCCCGGGTTAACAGGCACAAGTTAATTGTCATTTCTTGGGGAAGATATAGACAATTAATGAAAAATGTAACTTCTATATATCCAACCAGTGAATTTATTCTTAAAATTAGACTTATGTTAATAGTGTGATGCATGTTTACAATTTTTAATTTTTAAATAAAAATGACATTCAAAAACTATTCCAGAAACTTGATGGGAAATATAAAGCGCAGTCCTTTTACTCTCACCCTGCCTAAAACATTTGGCGAAATCAAGAAATCGGTTTGTTAGTTAAATTTTTAGTTTTTTACTTCCGAGCATTACACTATGATGTAGTAAAGAGTGCAAGTGGGGTGCTTAAAAACACTTCGAAGGTTTTTGTACATCAAAAGTCCTGTTTCTGAAAATGATTGACCCCTATCTCTTAAGCTATTATTCCCCCTCCCCTTGTTTTTGGTTTTAAGTAATCTGTTTCTCCTCTTTTAATAGCAGTAATATTTGCTTTGTACTCTCGACATACAAGTCACTTTTTTCTAGGAAATAAATATTTTATATCCTGTTATTTTAGATTCCTGTTTCCTTTTTATCGCTGTTACAGTTTTACGCGTGTTTTCTGTTTCCGCACAAGGATACGAATGGTAATTTTGAATGTTCAGTTGGTTTCTGCAGATTTTCTCGGATATCAACTAAGAAATAATTTATTCTTTTGTGTACATTCTCAGGAAACCATCTGTAGTTCTCTGGCTTTTTTCGTTGTCATTCGAAATGTTTAGAGGTGGTTCACAACACAGAATCCGTGGATTGTTCGAAAAGGCATTGAGTAATGACAGTCTTAGCAGCTCTGTTGTACTGTGGCGTTGCTACATCATGTTTGAGATGGAGATTGCAAATGATCCTTCTGCAGCTCGTCGTGCCTTCTTCCGGGCTATCCATTCCTGCCCCTGGTGAGAACTATGTTTTAAATGATTGAATGCTATTTCCTTAGTAAATTGAGTTTGCCACATTCTAAGCTGAAAACAATCCATTTGAGATTTTAGATTTGGAGTGTCGTGTACCTCAGTGGTTTAGCCCAGAAGTAGAAAACAGGGTGAAAGAAGAAAAGCATTGACCGATAAATTGTTGTTGGGAAACATTTAACAAAAGTAGGTGATTTGCATGAGAATTTTTTGGTTACGCCAAAGTACATGGCAATGTATAGGGTTGTAATCTTGTCTCTGTCCAAGCTGCCAACACGGCTTTAGAGCCTGCTGAAATGTGATAGAGAAAGTTGAAAGAGTTGGTTTTTTAGTTGGCGATTCCATAAGGAAGTTGGTAAATCTTTTAGCGACATCAAATACTCATATTTAGTTGGTTTTTAATTTGTGGTCGCCAAATAGTGATGATATTTCAGATTGGTGCTTTACGCAACATAAAATAAACAATTAATCCATTGGCAGTAATGTTAGTTTTCATGATAGTATAATTGTGTCCTGGTTTAGTTAATTTATTTTAGTTTCCTTTTTATTTGTTCTAGTGTATATCCTCCATGTCCTGTATATACACATTTGTTCCTGTTTTTACTATATTACTATTATGGCATTATTAATGTTAATATGCATACCAGGTCAAAAAGGTTATGGTTGGATGGCTTTCAGAAGCTTAATTCTGTCCTTACTGCAAAAGAGCTATCTGATCTACAGGAAGTTATGCGTGATAAGGAACTGAATCTAAGAACTGACATCTATGAGATCCTTCTGCAAGACTCATGACATCTACACTCCCAGTGCTTCTGTAATATTGTGTGAATTTGGTACATTTTTTAGATTAAGTTTACTTGCATGGTTACAGCTTGTGGAATTCATACCATTGTAGTATAAGTGTAAACTTAGGGGTATATCTGAAGTTGCAATGCACTTGTAAATAAACATTGGAATTCAAAGAAAAACTAAATATCAGGTTGCTAGCTTATGTTTGTTCAATTATATTATAAAATTAGTATAATAATACTATAAAAATTAATATTTATACTTAACATAAATTTTCGATAAGCTTTCCAATTTTTTTAGAAGGTCTTTTAACAACTTAGGTTTTTATAAAATTTGATATGATACAGGTCTGTCTCTAGACTGAATTGATAATTTACCTTTCAAAAACTATATATTATCACAATTAATAAATATTAAATCAGTTGTTGTACAGCAGAGTTAATGCACGTCACGTATTGTTTAGGATTACGCAACAATTTATTTATTAAGTTAATCATTCTTTAACACAACAATTACAAAATGATTGAATGGTCAATGACAAGGAGTTGAAAAGGAAACAATGACTAAAAATAAATTGATTCATTTTCAATGCTTACATTATCATTTATTTTTATGAATTAAAGTATCATTTAAAGAATTTAACACCAATATAATGTGGTAGGTGTATCCTAATCATACGACTAAATATAACACGTGTAAAGCTCCTAGTCGTGCTAAAATATCAAGATTTTAAAAATTAGCAACAACATTTTAAAAAAATCGAAAAGGGAGGAAAAAGGTATTAAGATATATTTTTCTAATTTCATTCAGCATTAAACATGGACAACATTATGTTTTATGTTAGAAATATGTCTCTTCTCTAAAATACATTTACTAATGTATATCCTCTTATTTGATACAAAAATACAAATTAGAACTATATTTTTAAAATAGGCCCCACACTAACAAAAATTAAAACATTACATATAAAAAATGGCGTGTTGACAAATTTTCAGACTTTACTAATATACTTGTTCTTAGAAGAGATATTTCAATAATTAAAATTTTAATTTGCTTAAAATATATGTAAAATAAATATTTCTCTCATCCATGACTTTTGTAGTCTAATTATTTTAACAGGGAATCACATGCTACATCTTATGACAACTATTTTCTGTTGAAACTATTTTTATTTTATTTTTCAAAAAAGCCATAGTTATTATGTTGTTAACTGGCTCATGACATCTGGATATGTTTGAGACTATGTGAAAGACATGAACTATGATATGAAAGTGTTATTTATTCTCTGATAATGTAATAGTACTTTTGTTTCTTCCTCTTTATGATGTTGACAATGCCAACGAGGATTTGAACCAACTAATTAAGTATCTTTACAAGAGTTCTTCAAACATTACAAGACCAGTAACATGTGATGCTAATAATTCAACCAAGAAAGATTACAAGACTTCTTTAGACATTTTTGGGTTAAATATGTTTTTGGTTCTTCAACTTTCAGTAAAAATTGGAATTAGTTTCTCTTCGAAACTTTTGACCAATTTAGTCTCTTATCTTTAAAATGCGTAGATTTAGTCATTTTAATAAAATTTTGTTAAGTTTATTTAACGTTGCAACCACTTTCTAAGTTAACATTGAAGTGAAAATATATCAAACCGTGTAAACAACTCAAATGCTATTATGAAACGTCAAATAATTTAACAAAATTTGGTTAAAAGGATTAAATTCACACATTTCTAAAATTGGACGATTAAATTAGGTCAAAGTTTTGACGAGAAACTAATTCTAGTTTTCACTAGAAGTTAAGGGACCAAAAACATATTTAACTCAACATTATTTATCAAGTATGATTTAGTCTCTTAATTTTTCTTCTTACATTGATCATCTTAACCCATCAAACATTGGTCACCACTTTTCTTGCACCATGGTTTTTTTAGTGATTATCACTTTGAAGCTGCTCTCTACATAACTTTCAACATATGATATCTAAATCATAAGTCAAATAAGAAGACACAACAAACATCAAGAAAATACCTTTTAAGTGCAAACACAACCAACAGTTGAATATCCAATAATTACTTCTCAAACTTCGCTGGCTGGTCACTACATGCATGCATATCACTAATGAAGCCATGATGGCATCATTATATATATAATCACAACATGCTTGGGCTAAACACACAACTCCACACCAGTTACCAGCTTATCCTTTTCATAAACCTCTTCTCAACCATCCATGAAAATCCCTCCAGAAAGTTTTGTTTTAGGAGTAGCACTTTGGGTGCTGTTGGTCTCAGAACCTTGTCTCACAGTGTTTGTAAGCATTGATTGTGGATCCTCACAATCTTCCACTGATGAAAACAACATAAGATGGATTGGAGATGATGACTACATTCAGCATGGTGAGTCTCATCAAGTCTATCTTGGTTCTAATCCATTGAGCACTCTGAGGGTGTTCACAGATAGAAAAAAGAATTGCTATTCCATCAGAGTTGGAAAAGGAGAGAAAATTCTTACAAGAGCAAGCTTTTACTATGGCAATTATGACGACAAATTCTCTCCACCAGTGTTTGATCTTCAGTTTGATGGCAACTACTGGGCCACTGTGAACAGCTCAAGTTACTATTATGTTGATTATGAAGCAATATATGTAGCAAAGGGAAACTTCACCAGCATATGTGTTGCTCAAACAAAGCCTAATCAGTTTCCTTTCATATCATCCCTTGAAGTACGTAGCTTGGACCCCACAATGTACAGTCACGTTGATCCCAATCATGCATTGATTTTGCAATGGAGATATGCTTTTGGTGGAAATCAAACTATAAGGTATGAGGAATTACAATACTGATACACACACCCTTAATGGTAGATTTATGAACTATGGTAAGTAGAAGTATATATTATGGTATTTAAACTCAAAGTTTGAATTTCCTCACTCTATATAGTACATAGAAGGATTTCCTTATTCTAACTACAGGGAGTTCTGAAACATTATTGTTGGGAATTCAAGTATGAGTTAGAATGAGAAAGTTGAACTTTGTATAAAGAAGAAGACCTATAAATTCATTATCTTAAGATTTTGAGTTAGGATGGTGTTAATGCCTTATGCAGGTTGGATTGTCTGGTGTTGTATCTTTTCAGTGAATTCTCCGTTGTAAGACCCATCACTCTTTCCCTTAAATAAATTTTGATGAATGGTAAACTTGAACTGTTGACTTGAAAGTTCTTTTTTCAGAGTTGAACTAACTCCAAAAGTTTTTATATAGCTTTAAGAAGAGTTTAATCTTCATATAGAGACTTTTAAATTGTAGACCGAGACCAATGCAATGTTAGTTGAGAGTTGTAATTACTATTTACAAAAGTTAACAAATACAGTATGATATTTGTAATTGAATAGTAGTATAAAAGCTCTTCACATTGGTGAATCAGATTAAATGACATTTGGGTGCATCACTTCATTTTATTTTATTGTGTAATACACTTTCCAGTAGAAAAATGTTTGCTATTGGATCTGGTGTTTGACATTGTTATTGTTGCATCAACTGGAATATGGTAGGTACCCATATGATGTTTTTGATCGAATATGGGCGCCATCATATGGTATAGGCCTTTCTGAAGTGAAAAGTGAGCCTTCAGGCATTGATACTAGTACAGCTGAAGATCATCCACCACAAGCTGCACTTGAAAATGCCATTATTTCCTCAAGCACCACACAATACATGCAGTTCATCAATAGGCTATCCACAAAGGAGCTTCCTATTTACATCACTGCTTACTTCTCAGAAGTGAATGAAAGTGCAGTTGGCAAAAGATCCATTCAGATGTACATAGACAACAAGCCCTTTTTAAGTCCAATAGTTCCTCCTTTTGGAAGTGTGAAAGAAGTGTTCATCACCAACATGACAGCTTCAGCAAAGACTTCATTTATTCTGCAGGCTTCAGAAACTTCCACCCTTCCTCCTGTTCTCAATGCTCTTGAAGTTTATACCTTAAGTGATGCATTAACAGCAGGAACTGATAGCAGAGATGGTAAGTGTGTTCTGGTGTTATAAAAATATGTACATATCTCTATAGGGAGCACATAATTTGATAACTCTATCATGAGAAATGAGAGTTATTGATACAAACCAAGTGGTTAAGATTAAACAAATGCACACTACTTTTTAAAATGATTCTGACCACTAACTTTTGTTTGATTACATACATGGTTGTTTGATACAAATTTACTAGAAGTTCTACAAGTTAGCATGAGTTATTTTAACTTGGTATTTTTTGTCTGTGTTTTCTTTTGTCAATTTAGTGGAAGGTTTGTTACAACTGCAGTTGGCATTTGAAGTGCTTGTGGAGTGGAGTGGTGACCCTTGTCTACCATATCCATATAACTGGGATTGGATACAATGCAACACTGATGTCAAACCTAGAGTAACTGCATTGTAAGTCGATAACCCTTCTTTCATACAGTGTTTAGATTTTTATTTTTTTTTTATCAAAACAATGTTTAGAAATTATACACAGCATAAATGCTAACTTTGTTGTATATATATGGTGGAAAAAAATAGGTATCTTACTGGTTATAATCTGCGAGGCACACTTCCTGATTTCAGTTCCATGAATGCACTTGAAATCATGTGAGACACAAAATCCAGAAAAAAATTTGTTGCATCTGTTACGTTGAAACATTAGCTTTCTATTCATTAGTTAAACTTCTCTATGAATTGCAGTTATTTGCAAAACAATACCATAGAAGGTCTCATTCCTGATTTCCTTGGTCTTCTCCCTAATCTCAAAACATTGTAAGTTTCATTGTTGAACACATTATGTTCCAACCAATGCATCAGTGCTTTGAACTCTATACATTGAAAGCAAATTTTTTTTCCAATTCATTGTGCAGGAATTTGTCTAACAACAGGTTCAATGGTTCCATACCCACATCTCTAAAGAATAAGAGTATTGAACTAGTGTAAGTCGATTTTTTTTATGCTTTCTTGATAGTGAGAATAAACATTAGAATGTAACTTCTTTATGGTTTTTCAAACAGCTTTTCTGCCATTTCAAATATGGTAGTGTGCATTTTCTGACTTCCATTTCCTAATTTCAGCACAACAAATAATTGCCTCTCGGGAATGTATTGTCAACCTCTAAGTGATTCTCCAAGTAAGGTTCTTCCATCACCACCACCACCACCATTAGGACTTCAATTTGTTTCAAGCGATGAACCTTTAGGAGGTGGAACTGAGAAGATTAATAACAATCTAAACATGGCATTCATAGTAGCTATGCAAACTCTGCTGTTACTAGTTAATACTGCTATGCACTTTTAGATCCATTCCCATGCATTGTTGGTATTAATATCTATTTTAGAAAAGTTCTAAATCAGTGTTTATTAGAAATTTGTTTTGAGTGTACTTTGTTTGTTATGAATATATTGTATCTTTTTGTCGTTACGAGTGAAGAAACAAGATTGTTAATTTTACATCTTTCAATGGTAGAATTATTAGGACTAGTGACAGAATAGTTATCAAGTGCAGAGCGAATGTTTATTTGGTTTATTTATAATTTAAGTTATATATATATATGTTTGATTAAAATTAAATCATGAGTGGGTTAACGAATTGGGTTCACGAGTCTAAAAATTAAAAGTCTTGACACAATATGTATGTAGGTTTTAATAGTTTTCTATGCTTATAAGTTTTTACACTATCATCCTATCGTAAACTTTCGTAGTCATAATTATCTTAATTTATAATTAGTGGATAGTATTAAGTTTTTTACGTCAGCAATACATTAAAACAAAGAATTAAATAATATAATATATTTTATGTTAGTCGTATAATATAAGTTTAACTTGAAATCGTTAAATAATATTTTTCATTCAATACTTTATTGCAATTAGAAAAAATAAATGATAGAGAATATCATGGTCAAGAACTTCAATCTTGAATTGTTGAATACAACATAAGAGAGATAATTTAAATACATTCCTATCTATAATTTACAAGTCTAAAATGCTTCAAAATATTGTTGATCATATTATTGTGAGATTACACATACACAAAATGTTTATTTGTTTTATTTTTGCTACAAGATATACAGAGAAATCTTACAAGAAAGCCATGGGTCCGAGGCTGTACTCATGTATGACTTTTAAGGTAACTGTTCTTCAAAGAACGAGGGTTAGAAGGTCCAGAATCACTTATAGGAACGCCATAGTTTATGAAGTTCATAATTTCATCTGCTTCATCCACAGTGACCATTTAACTGCTTCTAAAAAATTATCATTTCGTCGCAGTGCAGTGATAAGATTTGTGTAGGTTTTCTTGTCGGGTTCGATTCCATTTTTTCTCATTTCCTTGATCAAACCTACAGCCTCTTCAACCATTCCTGCAATCCCATAAGCCTTGATCAATGTGTTATAGCTGCACAAATCAGGTCTGAGTCCGCATTCTTTCAATTCTGCAAGCACGTTAGCTACTTCATCAATCCATCCTTGTTCTCCATAGATATTGATCATAGTGTTGTATGTGTAGTGGTCAGAGGCACAATTTGAGTCCTTCATCCTTTGCAGCACAGATCTAAATGTCTCCATTTGACCATTTTTCCCATAAGCATCAAGCATTGAATTGTATGCTTCAAGGGAAACTGAAAATCCATCAAATTCCATTTTCTGAACTGTCAATGACATGTTGTCGAAGTCTTTGTTTTTACCATATGCAGCTATGATTGTATTGTAAGTGATCACATCAACCAGGCCTTCTTTCTTAGCCATGAAGTACAGCCTTCGAACCTTCTTGAAAAGCTTGGCTTTCCCCAAGACATCAAGCATGACATTAAAGGTAATTGTGCTCGGCACAAATTCACGCTGTATCATCTCATCAAAAAGCCTAGAAAGCTCATCAACTGGCAGAGCCTGAGCACAGCAATTTATGACACAATTATATAGTTCCTGGTCAAAATCCTCTCGATTTTTCGAGATTTTGTAGTATAAATCAGACAATTTATCCACCATGTTACATCTTTGATAAATACGCAGCATGTCACATAACAAAAATTTGTCTGGAACAATATCTGATCGCTTCTGAACAGCATCCAAAACTGCGCAAGCATCATTCAAAGATCCAGCTTTGACATACATTCTTATAACAATGCTGAAAGCAATCATATCCAATACAACTCCCGAAGACTTCAACTTCAGATACAACACTTCTGCATCCTTGAAGAGGCCCATGACACTGTAAATGTCAATCATGGTGCACGCTATGTGCAAGTTTGGGTTGTCATCACATTTGGGCATTTGAGTGTATATCTTCACAGCATCGTCCAGGAAACCTGCCTCTTTGCCCGAGCAAATCAAAAGATGATAGAGGTTATCCTCATATCTAGGATCTCGCCACTTTTTGTCATTCAACACTTTCAAGGCATCATCCACCAGCCGATGCTTCACATAAGCCATGACCAGAGTGGAACAAGAACTCTGGTTGACCAGCACATGCTGATAAAACACACCTTTCAGCAGATGTGGCACCTTATGAACCTTTCCAGCACTCTCATACACATGAAGAAGAGTACCAATTATAGATGAATACTGGCATCCACACTCCACCATATCATCAAGAATCTCTACCACAGCTTCATCATCTCCATATTTAGCTTCCAGCTTAATCAATGTAAACAAGTTGGAGGAACTGGGCTTGAACCCCAACTCTTTGAGCTCCTTATAATATCTCGTGGCATACTCATAATTATCAGCTCTACCCCAACCCTCAATCATGGATCTGTAAGTAGTTTCATCCGGATCCAACTGTAGACTCTGTTGCATCCTCATGAACAACCTCTGTGCAGAATCCATTTCACCAGCCTTCCCATAACCAGTTATCATAGTATTGTAAGCAATGATATTAGCAGAAAACCCTGCCTTTTGCATTGCCTCCAACACTCTCTCAGCATCCTCCAATTTTCCTTGCTGGCTATAAGCATTCAACATCACCAACCAATTCTCCAAATTGGGCACCACCTCGTCCTTCCTCATCAACTCGATCACGCCTAGGGCCTTCTCGTACAACCTGAAACGCGTGTAAATTGTTATCATTGAAGAATACGCAGATTCACAAACAATTCCAAACCCTCTCATTTGGGAAAACGCAAATTCCGCCTCCTCCAGGTTCCATCCCTTCCGATAAAGACCCATGAGCATCCCAATGGTCGCCACATTGGGCGCCACGCCACAATCCAACATCATTCGGAACCACTTTGTCCCCAATTTCACCATGTTCCGTTTGCAGCATGCGTATATAACAGTGTTGAACACATTGAAGCTCAATTCGGAACCGAAACTCACCTTCATTTCAGAAATCAGCTTCTCCGCGCCTTCCCAATCTCCTCTTCTGCTCAACACCCGAAGCATTACACTGTAAGCGCCGGCGTTGCGTTCCAGCTTCCCGGTTTCCCTCATCTTCTCGAAAAACGACAGCGTTTTGGCGTCGTCCTCCGCGTTCTCTTCCAGCCGTTTCAGAATCGCGTTGCACTGCGCCGCGCTCAGTTCGGAAGAGAAGTCCACGTCAGCATCGGGTGAGAGCAGTTTCGGGTGGTCTCGACTTTGCTTCGGAGCTCGCTTCGAAACCCGAAGCTGAGGCTTGTAATTGAGCTTTGCTTCGGGGACCGAAACGCGCTTCTTGGCTTTGAACGCAGAGAAGCTAAGTTGGAACTGAAGGCCACCGGAGAAAGGTAGAATCTGACATGAAGGTAGCGGTTGTAACCGCTGCTGCTGGAAGCACTTCTTCATTTTGTTTTCATCTTTTCATGGAGAATGTTATGTAATCATGTGTTGTGTGGTGCGTGTAACAAAAAAAATATCATCCAAATAAATTATTTATCATAAGTTCAAAATATGATTTATATGTTAACAAATACTATTTATTGTAAATTTAAGTTAAATAAAATATTGAATTTTTCTAAACAAGTATTTTAAAAGTTGAAATAATTAATTATAAATATATTTTATTATCCTTTATATCTTTCAGCCTGATGTAAAGCCTCCACCTTATTTTGTTGTTGGAAGTATTAATAAAACGAACTAACAAAATAGTTAATTTAAATTATTTAAACTATAAAACTTTGGACTATATTAAAAAGTAAACTCTATTATCTTTTTACTTCAATTTTTAAAATCTGAATAATTAAAAGAATAGGCACTATACTTCTTAAAATATTATGAGTATTAGTAAAAATAAATCTAACTTGTAAACCTTGTCTATTGATTTTTTTTTTCTTTAAATATCCAAAATGTATCCTTGTTATTTATAATTACATTACACTACTATAGATAAAATGGCAAACTCCAACTAGAGTTTATCTTATTTTGTTTCCTTATTAGAAATTATTTTTCTATAAAAGATTGGTTCGTTATTAGTAAATAAATTTATGTGTACTTTTTAGTGGAAATAAATGAAGGAATAAAGTATTCTTGTCTCTTGTTTCCATATAAACTAAAATTAATATGATTAAATTAAGGTTTGAATATCTTAGTAGTGGACATTTAATCCACCTACATCTACTGAAATTTTAGAAAGTGGAAAATATGCTCTAAGAATTCTTTTTCATTGAAATATTTTGATCCACATGGATCCTGTTAACTGAAGTCTGGGAGAAGTTAATATGAATCCAGAATACATTTTTATAAACTGGGTCGATAACAATGAAGAATCTATGGCATGAGTTGCATAGGTAAATATGTAGAAACAGACACATTTTAAGGGTCTCAATCCCAAAACTCTTCCAAGGTTTTGTAAGGTCCATTTTCTGATACAAAGTTTATTCCAGAAAACAACCTAAGCTGGGGAATGTGCCTGAATTTCTGTGATTCTTCCTCACTCAGTTCCCAATCAAATAACTCAAGGTTCTCTTTCATTCTCTCCTTGTTGAAGCTTCTCACAATTGCACTTGCCCCTTCCTCGTATATCCATCTCAGAGCAATCTGCATCACCATGCATGTCATTGCCCCTTCACAAAACACTTTTAATTTGCTTCATTTTCAACCATCAACTATTTCTGGATTGGAATAAAATTGGCCACACAAACATACAAGAGGTTTTTGATAACTTTTTTTGTGAAAGACATTTTTCTATTCTGTTAACACCAAAACTCTCGAAAATAATTCAAGTATCAGTCGAAGTTTCACTTAAAGATGACAAAGTTATACCGGTATAAGATGAAAGACTATAAGTCCAATGCTTCAAGGTAATGAGTTAATGAGTAAAAACAACAATAACAAAACCATAACAACAATAACACAAAACTCAAAAGTGCGAAGGTTTTAAGTTAAAAGTGTTATCGATCCCTTATTTATCATGGTATCAGAGTCGGTTGTTAATAACTGCTTAGATCGTTATAAAATCAATAACAACAAAATACAACAATTACGATATAAGCTGACCAAGTTATACCAATAAATCCAATACCTCCAGATGTGATGAAAATAAAATGATCTCTTGGGTATTTTCTTTATCTAAATTTAGAACTTCATGGTAAAAAAAGTAGAGCTGTAACGTGGTGACAGTTTAAGTCTGAGATAGTAAGAGAACCTGAGCGATGGTCTTGTGTCTTGCACAAGCGATTTCCTTAAGGATTGGGCTCTCCATAACTGCATTTGTACCATAATCACTTTTGTAAGATCCCAGTGGTGACCATGCACTCACATGAATTCCTTTCTGTTTGCAAAATTCTCTGAGTTTAGCCTGTTGCCATGAGAGATTCATTTCCACCTAAAACCAATGGAAGGAAGGAATCACCAATCACCAACATCAACAAGTGTTTCATCACTGTTTGAATATAAATCTGCATGTAGTTGCTAAATCTTCATATACCTGATTGACAGCAGGAGGGATGGTTGCATTTTCCAAGAGCTGGTTCAGCTTTTTGATGCCAAAGTTGCTGACACCAATAGACTTTGCTAAGCCTAATCTGCAAGATTCTTCCATAGCTTCCCATATTCCTTTCATGTCAAAAGAGGGGATCACATTCTCCTTTAACATATCATTTTGACCTCTGGCTTCAGGTTTCAGCCTCACTGGAAAATGAATCAAATACAGATCTACATACTCCAACCCCAACTTCCTAAGCAGTTTCAGGGAAATTTACACAACATGCATAAAGAGAAACAAAACTGGTTAAGAGGATGATCATATAAGGTTTTGAAAAGTAGATTGTAACAATTAAAACAATAGTTTTCAGATGTAAAAATCAAATAGTAAAGTTTTTATAAGGTTTAATTAGTCATTTGGTCTCTGTTTTCGTTCAAAAATGTTAAGTCAGCTCTTTAGTTTGATTTTAGTTTCAATTTGTGAAAATTGATGCATTTCGGTCGTGTTTGTGAAACATTGATGCAATTTAGTCATTTTGCTTACATATCTTGAGATGGATTAAAGGTTTTCATCAAAAGTAAAGCGATTAATAAGAATGATTTATTTTGTTGGTGTAATTAACAATAATTCTAGTGTTAACATTGATGAAAAATCATTGACGCATTTTAAGAGATTTAACGTGGGTACCGCATTGCATCAATTTCTTACAAATCAAGACCACATTGTATCATTTTTCATAAAATCAGAACCAAATTGAGACCCAGACAACCAGAAGGATTAACTTGACATTTTTGAACGATAACAGAAAGCAAAATGACTGGTTAAACCTTTTTATATATATTGGAAGCAAGTGAGTAGACAAAGCTGCTGTGTACTTACTGCAGTGAGGTCCTGAGAGCTGGAAGAACAAGGTGAGGGTGAGCATCAGATGGCCATAGTTTTGAAGTGATGAATACTTCATCTCTGCTCTTTACAATGCCTAACTCCAAAGGCTTTTCCACGGCATTGCCCAGAGGCTCCTCACTTCCGTACACAGAGGCAGTATCAAAGTGTCTGTAGCCAACCTCAAAGGCATCAATAAGTATGGAGGTGAGAGTTTGATGTGGTGGAAGAGGAATTGATGCGGTTCCAAGGCCTATCAATGGCATCTTTTTCCCCGAGTTTAGTATCACTTCTGGGATTCTTTTTTCTTCCATATTTTCTGCTGGTTTTGATGAGTTTTGAAATGTTCTTATAGACCATATAAAAGTGATAAGTCAAAGGCTTTCGAAGAAAACTAGACTTATCACTATTAAATGTCAAACTGTGACGCATGAAGGAGTTTGTAACAAGTATTTTGTTGTGACAGTTGCATATAACCTTTACTAAATATGTGTTACAAAACCTTAAATAAACCTTAACATGTAACCAATTGGTAGGAGAAACTGGTTCCATGTTCTGTTTTGTTCCACAGTTTACAATTATGATGTGTTGAGTTTGAGACTTGAGTTGTGGCTATATTATGTCCATACGTTAGGCTGCCTATCTGAGAGGCAGGACCAGCACAAGATAAGAGAGGTTTGTCTGGCTATGTATTAAACAAATAAAAAGAATGCTACTCTCAAAAAGTTTTGTCTGACAAACTTTGATAACTTATTACTTTTGATAAAAAAAAATTAAAACTTTATTATTTTATTTTTGTAACTTTCATAAATAAAATAAAAAATTGTTTTATTTAGTAATTTTATCAATTTTGTCAATAAAATATTTCTTTTTCAATAAATTCTGCAGATTTATAAATTATATCCATGGGGATGTTCTTTCTTTGCTTTCCACAATGCATATATGCATTTAACAAAAGGATAAAATGGCAAGCTCCTACTAAAGTTTATCTTATTTTGTTTCCCTATTAGACATGAATTTCTATAAAAGATTGGTTATATATATATATATATATATATATATATATATATATATATATATATATATATATATATATATATATTAGTAATGATAAATTTATGTCCTTTTTAGTGAAAATAAATGAAGTAACAAGATCTTTTTGTCTCTTGTTTCAATATATACTAAATTTAAGATGATTAAATTAAGGTTTGAATATCTTGGTTGTCCTCTAACAATTGTAATTTATCGTTTCAATTCCTGTTATCTTTTGCTTTAGTTTCTTATAATATAAAATTTTAGTTGTCCCTGCAACGAGGTTTTGCCATTAAGCAATGACATGAATATGATTAAGAAGCTAAAATAATAAAAATATATATTGTAGAAACAAAATGATCGATTTTTTTTATAAAAATCAAAATATATATAAATACATGAAATGCGTGATTTACTTAGATTATTTAAAAAAGTTTAAATATGATTTTAGTCTATAAATCTTTACATGAAATTGGAATTTATTTCTTTTTTAAAATTTTAATATATTTTTATTTTTAAATTTTAAAAATTAATGAATATATTCATTTAAAGTCAATTACGTTAAATTTTGTTACATATAAGGTTAAAGAACAAATTTCAATCTCACAACAAAAATTAAGGAGTAAAACATATTTAATCTTTTAAAAAACGATGTTTATTATTTTATGTTATTTATACCCAAAGTATTTATTTTAAGTAATTTATATTTTTCTCAATTTCAATCTAGTTTCACACTAATTAAAAATACCAATGTAAATTAATTTTCTTTAATCTTCTTGATTTTATAGAATAAAAAAATTGTATATATCATAAACGAATTAATGTACCCATTTAAACATAAGAAACAATAAGCATATCTCTTAGCTTAATGTTTTTATGGATCTAATTGTTGATTAGCATAAGAGGTAATTCTTTTAGAGTAACAAATATTAGGAATCTAAATATGAGTTATAAGAAAGTGAAGTGAAATATAAAAAAAAGAAAGATCCACGAAAACTTTGAATTTTAAGATTTTACGTTGTGATATTAAATCTGGCAATTGATACCTTAGAGGTAATTAATCTCCTCCATCTATCTTAATAAAAATTCTTCAACAATAATATAAAAGTTTATAGTTTATCTTCATTTAAGGACATATAAAAGAATCAAGTTAAATGATTAAATTAATATAAATAAAGTAGTTTAAAGAAACAAAGATTTGTTTAATGAAATTTTAGAAAGTGAAATATGCGTAGGTTCAACTAAGAATACTTATTCATCGAAATATCGTGATCCACATGGATTTATTGAGTGAAGTCTTGGGGAAGTTAATATGAGTCCAGAATACATTTTTATAAAATCTTGTGTGTCTTTCCATTGTTAGGATAAATAGGTTCTTCGATGAACAACTTATTCACTTTTTCTTTTTCTTCATGTTATTCATGTTATCAACAATATAATTTACAATTTTTATCTGTTGCACTTTCAATAATTATAAACTATTAGTACATTAACTATCTAACGATTAATGATTAATACATTAATTATTCGACAGCTAATACATTAATCACCCAATTAACCACCCAACGACTATAAACGACTAGTATACTAATTAACAATAACTTTATTCTATCTAAGTTTACCCAACACAAGTTTACCTAACACCCTTTGGGTTGATAAGAATGAAGAATCCATGGCAAGAATTGCATAATAGGTAAAATATGTAGAGACAGACACATTTCAAGGCTCTCCATCCCAAAGCTCTTCCAAGGTTTTGTAAGGTCCATTTTCTGATACAAAGTTTATTCCAGAAAACATCCTAAGCTGGGGAATGTCCCTGAATTTCTGTGATTCTTCCTCGCTCAGTTCCCACTCAAATAGCTCAAGGTTCTCTTTCATTCTCTCCTTGTTGAAGCTTTTCACAATTGCAATTGCCCCTTCCTCGTATATCCATCTCAGTGCAATCTGCATCACCATGCATGCATATTATTGCCCCTTCACAAATTAAACACTTTTAATTTGCTTCATTTTCAACCATCAACTATTTCTGGAAGACATTTTTCTCATTGAGCAAGACTAAAATCGTCGAAAATAATCCAAATATAAGTTTAAGTTCCAAGTTGATGTCAATTTCTTATTGATCATAGGTATCTGAATCATGGTTAGTGACTACTTAGACTAAACTGTTATAATAACAACAACAAAAATACAATAATACCATAATCACAACAATAATGGTATAACTATGACAAAGTTATTCACCATAAAAGATGATCCATAAACCCAACCCAATGCCTCGAGTTCTGGTGAAAATAAAATGATCTCTTGATTATTTTCTTTATCTAAATTTAGAACTTCATGGTCACAAAAGTAGGTTGTAATGTGGTGACAGTTCAAGTCTGAGATAGCAAGAGAACCTGAGCGATGGTCTTCTGTCTTGCACAAGCGATTTCCTTAAGGATTGGGCTCTCCATAACTGCGTTTGTACCAAAAAAATTTTTGTAAGATCCCAGTGGTGACCATGCACTCACATGAATTCCTTTCTGTTTGCAAAATTCTCTGAGTTTAGCCTGTTGCCATGAGGGACTCATTTCCACCTAAGACCAATGGAAGGAAGGAATCACCAATCACCAACATCAACAAGTGTTTCATCACTGTTTGAATATAAATCTGCATGTAGTTGCTAAATCTTTATATACCTGATTGACAGCAGGAGGGATGGTTGCATTTTCCAAGAGCTGGTTCAGCTTTTTGATGCCAAAGTTGCTGACACCAACAGACTTTGCTAAGCCTAATCTGCAACACTCTTCCATAGCTTCCCATATTCCTTTCATGTCAAAGAAGGGGATCACATTCTCCTTTACTATATCAGCTGGCCCTTTGGCTTCAGGTTTCATACTCAGTGGCCAATGAATCAAAAACAGATCTACATACTCCAACCCCAACTTCCTAAGCAGTTTCAGGGAAATTTACATAACATGCAACAAGAGAACAAAACTAGATAATAAGAGGATAATCATATAAGGTTTAAAAAGTATATTTTGTAACAATCTAAACAATAGTTTTTGTTAAACAGTGAACTTTGCAACCACTTATAAATAAACTTGTTTTATCTCTAGTCGATGTGTAATCTACAAAACCGCTTGTAAGGTAAAGTTTATACTCACTTATAACTAAACTTGTCTTATATCTAGTCGATGTGTAATTGACACTTCAATATCGGTCTGATAGCAGGTGACACGATAGGCCCAACAAACAATAAATCTCCCGATAGGGGTGGCACAATAGGCAGAACAACAACAAATCTCGTTAAGATAGTTTCTAACTCATGACTTTGATAGTGATAGCATGTTAAAACGTGAACTGTAAGCCTAATTCAACCCTACAAAATTGTCTTGTAAGGTGAAGTTTGCACCCATTTATATACTATAAACTTGTCTTATCTCTAGTCGATGTGAGATCTTCGACCGTTTTCAGATGAAAAATATTAAAAGGTAAAGATTTTATGAATACTGGAAGGAACAAAATGAGTAGACAAAGCTGCTGTGTACTTACTGCAGTGAGGTCTTGAGAGCTGGAAGAACAAGGTGAGGGTGAGCATCAGATGGCCATAGTTTTGAAGTGATGAATACTTCATCTCTGTTCTTTACAAGGCCTAACTCCAAAGCCTTTTCCACAGCTTTGCCTAGAGGCTCCTCACTTCCATAAAAAGAAGCAGTATCAAAGTGTCTGTAGCCAACCTCAAAGGCATCAATAAGTATGGAGATGAGAGTTTCATGTGGTGTAGGAGGAATTGATGCGGTTCCAAGGCCTATCACTGGCATCTTTTTTCCTGAGTTTAGTATCACTTCTGGGATTTTTTTTGCTTCCATATTTTCTGTTGGGTTTGATGTGTGTTGAAATGTTCTTATATACCATAAAAAAGTGATAATTCAAAGTCTTTCGAAGAAAACTAGACTTATCAACTTGGGATGAACCGGTCCACATAAATACAAACACATGTAAACATCACGGCCATAAAATAACTTATTTTTTCCCCTAAAATCCTTTTTTTGTTGCTTGTACCCAACTTCATATCTTGTTTTTGTTGTTTCTTGATCGTCTAAATTCAAACCTTTAATTTTGTTCTTGTTTGAATTATCACTTTGATATGGTCTAATGACCATATAAAAGCATTATTGGCTGATTACATGTTTCTTTAGAAGAGGTTTGGCTGATTATATATTAAATAAAGTTGGACAAGGTTTGTAGAAATATTGCGAATTATTTCTTTTTTCAAAAATGCCAATTAACCAAAATCTATCCAAAACCATCTTAGTGTAATCACATTATGCTATCTGATTCACTACAGGATAAATTGTGGCTATTTCCAAGATTTTGGTGAGTTTTTTGGTACCATAATTGCAAATGCCAATAGACTTTGCTAGTCCCAACTTGTAACACTCTTCCATAGTTTTCCATGTTCCTTGGAAAAAAAGTTGGATTTTCAAGATCATGTCTCAACCTCACTGGCCAATGAATCAGATAAAGATCCACATACTCCATCCCCAGCTTTCTAAACAAACATTGTGTAGCAGATGAAGTATTTAAGCAACATTAGTGATAAAATTTTCAAGCAGTTTCATTAGTACTCTAGGTTATCTAGATAATAAAAGTTTTCTATCAAATGTTAAAATACTCTACTAAGATCATTAGTAACAAAGTGAGGAGATTAAGGTTACTTTAATGTGGTCTTGAGAGCTGGAACAATAACATCACAGTGTGCATCTGTGTTCCAAGGCTTTAAAAGCTTGTTTATTTGAAAGTTAAATGATTAAATAAACATAAATAAACTAGTTAAAAGAAATAAAGATTTGTAGCAGTGGACATTTAATCCACCTACATCTACTGAAATTTTAGAAAGTGAAAAATATGCTCTAAGAATTCTTTTTCTTTGAAATATTTTGATCCACATGGATCCTATTAACTGAAGTCTCGGAGAAGTTAATATGAATCCAGAATACATTTTTATAAACTGGGTCGACAACAATGAAGAATCTATGGCATGAGTTGCATAGGTAAATATGTATACACAGACACATTTTAAGGGTCTCCATCCCAAAACTCTTCCAAGCTCTTGTAAGGTCCATTTTCTGATACAAAGTTTATTCCAGAAAACATCCTAAGCTGGGGAATGTGCCTGAATTTCTGTGATTCTTCCTCACTCAGTTCCCAATCAAATAACTCAAGGTTCTCTTTCATTCTCTCCTTGTTGAAGCTTCTCACTATTGCACTTGCCCCTTCCTCGTATATCCATCTTAGAGCAATCTGCATCACCATGCATGTCATTGCCCCTCACAAAACTCTTGAAAATAATTCAAATGAGTCAAAATTCCACTTAAAAGTAACAAAGTTAAATACTATATAAGATGAAAGACTATAAACCCAATGCTTCAAGGTAATGGAATAATGAGTAAAAAAAATAACAGTAGTATAACCATAACAACAATAACACAAAACCTAAAGTCTTGAGGTTTTTGGTTAAAAATATTATCAATCCCTCATTGGTAGTATCAGACTCAATGATTAATGACTGCTTAGACTTCTAAAAAATCAACAACAATATCATAACTACAACAATTACGGTATAAGATGACAAAGTTATACCAATAAATCAAATATCTCCAGTTGTGATGAAAATATAATGATCTCATGGGTATTTTCTTTATCTAAATTTAGAACTTCATGGTCACAAAAGTAGAGCTGTAACGTGGTGACAGTTTAAGTCTGAGATAGTAAGAGAACCTGAGCGATGGTCTTCTGTCTTGCACAAGCGATTTCCTTAAGGATTGGGCTCTCCATAACTGCATTTGTACCATAATCACTTTTGTATGCTCCCAGTGGTGACCATGCACTCACATGGATTCCTTTCTGTTTGCAAAATTCTCTGAGTTTAGCCTGTTGCCATGAGAGATTCATTTCCACCTAAAACCAATGAAAGGAAGGAATCACCAATCACCAACATCAACAAGTGTTTCATCACTGTTTGAATATAAATCTGCATGTAGTTGCTAAATCTTCATACCTGATTGACAGCAGGAGGGATGGTTGCATTTTCCAAGAGTTGGTTGAGCTTTTTGATGCCAAAGTTGCTGACACCAATAGACTTTGCTAAGCCTAATCTGCAACATTCTTCCATAGCTTCCCATACTCCTTTCATGTCAAAAGAGGGGATCACATTCTCCTTTAATATATCATATGGCCCTTTGGCTTCAGGTTTCATCCTCACTGGAAAATGAATCAAATACAGATCTACATATTCCAACCCCAACTTCCTAAGCAGTTTCAGGGAAATTTACATAACATGCATAAAGAGAAACAAAACTGGATAAGAGGATGATCATATAAGGTTTTGAAAAGTATATTGGAACAATTAAAACAATAGTTTTCAGATGTAAAAGTCAAATAGTGAAGTTTGTATAAGGTTTAATTAGTCATTTGGTATCTGTTTTCGTTCAAAAATGTCAAGTCAGTTCTTTAGTTTCCTTTTAGTTTTAATTTGTGAAAATTGATGTAGTTTGGTCCTGATTTGTGAAACATTGATGCAGTTTAGTCATTTCGTTTAAATTTCTCGAAATGAATTAAAAAATTTTGATCAAATTTGAAGCTGTTAATAAGGATGATTTGTTTTGTTGGTATAATTATCATAATCCTAGTGTCAATATTGATGAAAAATCATTTATCCGTTTCAATAAATTTAACGTGATGAACTGAATTGCATCAATTTTTCACAAGTCAAGATCAAATTGTATCAATTTTCACAAATCGAAACTAAATTGAAACTGAAAAAAGCTGAAAGACCAATTTAACATTTTTGGACGAGAACACAAACCAAATGAGTAATTAAACCTTTTTATATATATCGTATCCAAGTGAGTAGACAAAGCTGCTGTGTACTTACTGCAGTGAGGTCTTGAGAGCTGGAAGAACAAGGTCAGGATGAGCATCAGATGGCCATAGTTTTGAAGTGATGAATACTTCATCTCTGCTCTTTACAATGCCTAACTCCAAAGCCTTTTCCACAGCTTTTCCCAGAGGCTCCTCACTGCCGTACATAGAAGCAGTATCAAAGTGTCTGTAGCCAACCTCAAAAGCATCAATAAGTATGGAGGTGAAAGTTTCATGTGGTGGAAGAGGAATTGATGCGGTTCCAAGGCCTATCAATGGCATCTTTTTCCCTGAGTTTAGTATCACTTCTGGGATTCTTTTTTCTTCCATATTTTCTGCTGGTTTTGATGTGTTTTGAAATGTTCTATAGACCATATAAAAGTGATAAGTCAAAGGCTTTCGAAGAAAATAAGACTTATCAACTTTGGATGAACCGGTCCACATAAATACAAACACATGTAAATATCACGGCCATAAATTAACTTATTTTTTCCCCTAAAATCTTTGTTTTGTTGCTTGTACCCAACTTCATTTCTTGTTTTTGTTGTTTCTTGTATCAGTTGTATGTAAGCTTTACTAAATACGTGTCACAAAACTTTAAGAAAACCTCAACATATAACAAATTGGTTGGAGAAATTGGTGATAAGGTTATGCTGCAGATTGCAGGCCTACCAAGTTGACTTTGAGACTTGAGTTGTTGTTGTTGCTATATTATGTCCATACGTCAGGCTGCATTACTGAGAGCTTGGACCAGCACAAGATAATATTATTGTATCATTGAGTTTCATTTGTCCTCTAATGACCAAAGCATGATTGAGATTGCAAGTTTCTTCAGAAGGGGTTTGGCTGATTATATATTAAATAAAAAGGTTTGTAGAAATATTGTGAATTATTATTTTATTTTTTCAAAAATGCCAATTAACCAAAATCTATCCAAAACCATCTTAGTGTAATCACATTATGCCACCTGATTCACTGCAGGATAAATTGTGGCTATTTCCAAGATTTTGGTGTGTTTTTTGGTACCATAATTGCAAATCCCAATGGACTTTGCTAATCCCAACTTGTATCACTCTTCTATAGCTTTCCATGTTCCTTCTATATCAAAGGGCAGCAAATCTTCCTTGGAAAAAAAGTTGGATTTTCAGGATCATGTCTCAACCCCACTGGCCAATGAATCAGATAAAGATCCACATACTCCATCCCCAGCTTTCTAAACAAACATTGTGTAGCAGATGAAGTATTTAAGCAACATTAATAGTCAGAAAAGTGATAAAACTTTCAAGCAGTTTCATTAGTACTCCAGGTTATCTAGATAATAGAAGTTTTCTATCAAATGTTAAAACACTCTACTAAGATCATTAGTAACAAAGTGAGGAGATTAAGGTTACTTCAATGTGGTCTTGAGAGCTGGGACAATAAGATCACAGTGTGCATCTGTGTTCCAAGGTTTTGAAGTGATGAAAACTTCATCTATGGCTTTTGCAATAGCTACACCAATGGTTTCCTCTGTTCCATACACAGAGGCAGTGTCAAAATGGCGATAACCAACCTCAATGGCATCAACAAAGATAGAAGCAAGGGCCTCATTTGATGGAACATTCTCAACTGAAGTTCCCTTGCCTATAACTGGCATTTTGTTATTACACGTACCTTAAAAAACATTATCTTACAACCGTTTGGAGAAAGCAGCTACCACGTAGAGAGAATGATGAAAATGATGGCAACGGTTGAGAAACGTGTGGTTATTAGAATATTACTGCATACTAAATTCATGCCTATTTAGTTCTCAACACTGATAAATTAAAATTATGCTAATGAGAATTAAACTGTTATTTAAAAGCTTGTTTATTTGAAAGGAAAGGTCTTAGAACAAGCGAAACACAGTGTTTTCCACTTGGAAACAGTGGATGAGAAAGCAGAAACAGCATTGATGAGATTGATGTGCATTCATTCCCAAAGATCTTCGAGAGTTTTGAAAGGGCCAAACTCAGAGACAAAACGTTCACCTTTGAAACCCCTGTGCTGTGGAATTTGTTTAATCTTCTCTGAATCACTCTCACTCAGCTCCCAATCGAAAATCTCAAGATTTTGCCTCATTCTCTCACTGTTGAAGCTCTTCACTATTGGAGTTGCACCTTCCTCTATAATCCACCTCAGTGCAACCTGCAATTGCACACACTAACCACTAAGTTTCACATCACATAATCCATGTATATTGTCTATCATGTTTTATGTTTAACTCACCTGTGCCACACTCTTGCCTGATTTCAATGCAATGTCCTTCAGAATAGGACTGTCCACAACAGCAAGGGAACCCCACACAGCCCCATTGGCTCCCAGAGGAGACCATGCACTCACATGTATTCCTTTCTCTTTGCAGAATTTTCTCAGGTTTTCCTGTTGCCATGCTGCGTTCATCTCCACCTGCAGAGGATGCATTTTTACAAACACATAAGCTAAATTTCATACACAAACTAGTTCCTTTGGCAACAATTCAAAACATTGTACACTGCTATTGAAGAAGGATGTGATTTCAACTGAAAGGTCTAAGAACAAAATGGATTGTGAAGGTTTCATTTATGCAGTTGATAACATGAGAGTACCTGGACAAGAGCAGGAGTAATAATCGCATTCTGGACAAGTTGTGAAAGCTTTTTGACCCCAAAATTGCTTACACCAATGGATTTGGCCAAACCCAATTTAGAGCATTGTTCCATGTCTTCCCATGTTCCTTTCATGTCCAAAGGAAGAATGTCTTCTTTGCCATACTTGGTTCCTTTAGCTCCTTGTCTCAGTCTCACTGGAAAATGGATTAGGTAAAGATCCACATACTCTAGACCCAACCTCCTATAAAAAATGTAACATTCAAATCATTGCACTTTTAGTCTTTGGATGAATCTTGCATAAATCACATCATCAGAACTCATAAGAAGTCAAAACATTTGAACTTTTAGAATAAGATCAATCAAACCACTAGAACACAGCAGTGTGACACGCAAAAATGAAAAAATAGAAGACTTACAAGTTCATATCTTTCATCTCAGACTTACAAAAATTAGGTTGAATGCAATTACACTAAACTAACAAGTTCAGAGATAGTAAAATGATGACAGAAACTGAATTGAAAAATACAAATAAAGTAAAAGAAGAAGTTCAATTGAACACAATCTAACTTGTATTGAAGCAAAATCTGAAACAGCAGTAGCATTACAAGTTGTGGAGAAATCTGACTTGAACTAAACTAAGACTAAAAGAAGTTTCTGAATTCTAAACTAAATTATCTAAGACTAATATTATAAACTTTTATTCTTTGATTAAATTGAAATTTTTCTCAATAAGCTTTAGAATTTGGATTTGAGAGGATACGAAAAGGTAAAAAGAATCAAAACTATTCCTCATTTATATACGTTGTTATCACAATACTAATATATATAAGAGATTCTTATATTTCTTACCAAGAACTGAATCTATTGAGTGTTAAGTAAAATCTATATATCAAGACATTTATGAATTATCCAATAACAAGTGATTTGAAGAACCAGTAACCATCCTTAAATAATATTTGATGTCAATAATTTTAATTTGGATAATAAAATGTTAGTTGAGGATTATTTACTAACTTGTATTAGTTACTATAATTATATCATTACTTCACACTATATTCTTATCTTATGTGATTTGGACAGAAAATATTATAATTTTTAAAAAATTTAATTATATTAAATTTAAATACTTAAATTGTAAAATATTTTTTTAATATTTTATTTAAACAAAAATAATATAACTTTATTATATATGTTTTATGTGCTAAAGTATCATATGCAATAATAATTATTATTTATTACTAGCGTGTTTATTTTTTTATGATAACAAAAATAATATAATTATTATTATTATAATTATGAAATTAAATATAAATAAATTATTATAGATAAATTTTATTTATTTTATAGATACACTACTAAAAAACCTCATATTTCATGTCAATTTTGTTTTGAAATTTTTTTTGTAAGAAATATTTATAGATTTTATTATGAAAAAAATTTGCAGGAAATTGCTGTCAATTTTTTTAAAAAATATTTTGTATAAAAAAATTTTTACAACAAATTTTGTAAGAAATATTTACGAATTATATAATTTTATAGGAAATAATTATCCACGAAGAAATATATGTCATTTAAGATTCTTAGAAAAAATAACAAGAAAAAGTTTTATCTTACAAATTTGTTTAACAAATTTGCAAGAAAAATCTCGTATAATATATAATATGAAAATTTTTATTAGTAATAGTTTTATAATTTAAAAAATGTTAAATTTAGAAAAATGACTGTTAAAAAAAGTAGTTAAATTTAAAGAAACAATAAAATTGTTAAATAACTATTTTAATGTTAAAAAAAAATTAAAAGTAAATTTGAAAAACAAATGTAGTATATATATATATATAATATATATATATATATATATATATATATATATATATATATATATATATATATATATATATTCAAATAGTGCCAGTGAAATGACTGAAAATATACTCATACCACAAATAAATACAACATTTTTTACTAAATGACACTACTAACTTTGATAAAATGTAATTTCAAATAAAATACTAACATAAATTTATTTTATTTAAGAAGAAAAATAAAATAAATTAATAAAATTTAGCAATTTATAAAAAAGTTATAATTTGAAATAAATTAATAATAAATTTAAATTTAAATTTTGATAAAAGAATTAATTGACATCTAAAAAAACAATCTTGGTGACATTAATCAATAGTACTCTAATAACATCAATTGACCTTAAACATAACTTTATCAAATTCTTTATAAAAATGAATTATATCCTAAGCTATTGAAAGACCTCAACTTTTCTTTAGATTATGGAATGAAACTAAAGAGAAAGAAGGAAAAAAGAAATGACAATAGAAAGTAAAGTTATTTAGATAAAAAAAAAGAAAATGATAAAAAATGAAATTATTTAAATTAAAAACGTGAAAAAATATATAAGAAGAACAAATAAGAAGTTTGTAAATGATTTCATCACAATGAAAGTAAAAAGATATGTTTTAATGATACAAAACAATCAAATTATTTTTTATTAAAAAAGAATAAACACTCAAACCTTATGTGAACTTAAAAAGTTTGTTGCATTCCGACGGAATAACTTCTTACAAATTATACAAGTTTGCAAACAATTTTTAAGTAATTCTCTTAAAAGTATAAACTAAATTTAAAACTAAATTAAGAAGAAAAAAAAAGTGACCGTAAAATCTTTGTTGTGTCGAAGGACAAAGGAAGAAAAGACATAATAAAAGATTGAACACGGATGTATATGTTCATAACTGTGCATGATTTATTACCTATGAACACGGATGGAAAAGACATAATAAAAGATCGAAGATGTGTAACCTAAATCTCACAATTTTTTTTATAATATAAAAAAAATATAATAATATTTCAATCTTATAAAAAAAATTATATATAAAAAAAGATATAAAAAATATTAGAAATAAAAATGTATACAGCTTTGTTATACATAAATGAAATAGTGTAGGTCTGAAGAAAATTATAAAGTAATCTAGCAATCAGTATCAACAAACTCAAGTAATAAGAAAAGTAAAAAGAAAATTTAGCAATCTTATAAAAAGGATAACAAAATTACTGTAATGAACGGTGGAGTGCAGGGAGCACAAGGCCAGAATGAGCTTCAGTGCACCACAATTTAGTAGTGACAAAGATCTCACTGCGACTCTTGATGAGACCTTGATCCAGTGCTTGCGCTATTGCTTCGCCAAGAGGCTCTTCGGAACCGTAATAAGCTGCAGTGTCAAAATGTCTGTAGCCAACTTTTATGGCTTCCATGAATGCAGGAATGAGCACATGCGGTGGCGGTAATGGCACTGTTCCTGTGCCAAAACCCAACATCGGCATCTTCTGTCCTGAGTTCAGCACCACCTCTGGTATTGTTTTTTCCTCCTCCATTGCTCCTGTGAATTGGAATTGAAGAAAATAGTTTCAGAAGTTAATTGAACTATATTGTTGGTGCCATATTCTTATAACTTATAATAATACCCTCTCTAAACCTACACATAAATGGAGTGGTCCACTTTCAAACATCCAAACATAATATAGACAATAAATGGTCCAATATTATATATATTATTTATTTATAGATTTAATTAATGTAACAAATCTAAATTTTAATATTTGATATTTTTTGTTTGTTTTAAGCTTATTTTCGTTTTCCATTACTTTTCTCGAAATTTTTTTCGATAAAGTATACATGTATTATTTTTTATTATTTTGTTTGAGAGCTTCTCCAAGGTACACAAATATCACTTTTCATCATTTTTTTTTAGAATTTTTTCAATAAAATATAGAAGTGTCACTTCTCATCACTCTCCTTAAGAATCTCGATGAAGTTTCTTCACCACCTTTCGTCGAGTCATCACACACAAATATACATCTAGGTTTCCAAACAAGCACATATTAACATGTCATTGCAATCCTACAAAATAAAATTTACTCCACATTTACAATCATATAAAATAATACATTACATAAAACATTGTTGAACTGATAACCAATGCACCTAATCTAAACCCGTTGTATGAATACACCAACATAAAACTACTCCCATATCATATAATTAAACTCTGAATTTATTTCATTCAATTCTTACTATCACTCATCAATTTTCTCAATTGATTCAACTATAGTTATCTTAACATAAACTTAACTCATCTTTCTTGTAACCTTAAAAAATTCATTTCACTACATAAAAAAAAAAACTAATGAATCACTCTTCAAATTTAATCACACTTTCATTTACACAAATTCACTAATTATAATCCTTATTAATCCTAAATTATTATATATTTGTATATTTATCATTTTATATGCAACTAAAGCTTAACTATAAAAATATATATTACAACATAAAAAAATTATATTTTATAATTCTTCTTCACAATGTCATAACATTAACTATGAAGAACTTCAATTGGTAAAGATGAAAGCAGCCTTGAAATAAGCAAATGGCTCAAAACATTGTTGACTTTCTCAACTTTTAATATATTTCAGTCAACAGTTAAGACATTGATGTTTTATTAATCCAAGAGCTCATAATGTGGTCTCACATTGCAGTGATATACAGGTGTTCTGTCCAATTTCAACAGAACAATTAATAAGCATATTAAAACTGTAAACGAATTATTTAAAATATTAAGAGTAATATCTTAAAAAATAAAAATTAGAAAGTTTTAGAGATCAGTGAATGTTTCGAACTGAATAGTTGTTTATAATTTTTTTAACTTAAATTAGAGTAGAAAAAATTTAATTTGTATTTTATTTTGAAAATTTTAAAATTATTAAACTTTGGTATCAAGTAGTTTTTTAAGTTTAAGACAAGCTGTAACATGTAGATAAATAAGATATGTTCGTGTTAAAAAATAAACATTATACTTTTAATCATCATTTCAACAATACTTCTATAGAAATTATCATTTTTATAATTAAGAAAAAGTTATTTCAAGAAACTCTTAGAGTTTTTTCCTAGTAAATAATGTTTCTCTTTGATCTTTGCATAATCTTATGAACATTTTTGTACAAAAATTTAATCTAAAATCCTCAACCTACAAAAGGATTCTCTGCTTCAATAACTATACATTACTATAATTCTCTGTTCTTAATTGAAAATATGCTAGAGTAGGCTTCTAATTGAAATCAAATGAATAAATTATAAAATATATAATTAACGATTTAGTTCAATATTCATACAAATATTTTATAATTTTTTACTTTGAATTAAACATATGTAATGAAGATGAATTATAAATACTAATACTTCATTTATTATAATAAAATGATATAACAACTGTTCTGATTTTTTTTTCATCTACTTTTCATTATGATGATAGGAAAGATGATAAGCCTCCCAATTTGAAAATGCAAACAGGCTAAGAGTGGGAAAATAAACTTTTCTGAGAAAAACAAGAAGAATATATATAACATATTTGTTATGTCTTAATTAGTACGGTATAATAATATCCTACTTTTTATTATAATTTTATTAAATAATTAAAACTAATATTACTAATCAATAAATTATTAATATAAATAAAAGTAATTTTTCCATTATTTTTTTATCAAATTAATTTTTCTATTTATTTTCTTCCCCTTCTTTAAGTCATATTTCCCTTTTTTACCGAAGCATATAGAAGTACAACAGGAATATCAGGAAATCAGAGAATCTGCAAAGAATTATATATGATTTTACTATCTGCATATTTTAAAGACCGATTTAAATGTTGATGTTCTGTCCGAGAATGGGAGAATGGGAGGGACCAATTCCAACATTGTTTGTATGGTGTTCAGATTGAGGGCACCAAAAATTATTAATTAATGTAAATGCCTTGAAATTGTCAAATGGTTTTAAATACCTAGGGATGCGGTGAAATTACGTGTGATGTATTTATTGAAACATATATTTGAAAGAGATCGAGCATATCGAAAGAAGGAAGAAAGAAAGTTGTTTGTTGTTAGGGATATTAATAAAATTTGTATCAATAAATATTCACAGATAAAATGTACAATGAATACAAAATAGATGGTGTAAATGTAAATGAATAATTATTGGTAAATATTTTTTATACCATATATTAATAAGGTGGGTATAAATATCATAATATTCGTATCTGTTTATATTCACATTTGTTATAGTCTAATTTAAATTAAAAAAAAAAATATGATTAAAATATTAATATATTGATCTTGAATAAATTATTTTTTATCAATTGGTTTTAAAAAATTTCAATTTCTTTATAAACTATCATTCAATAATATTTAACTAGGTTTTTTACACTTTGTTTGAAATTCACGAATGTTATGTATTATATTTTATTTGAATTTACTATCAAAATATTTTATTAAATATTTTATTTTTTTAATAAAATATGTAGGTACCCGCATAATGGATATCTGCATGGATACAAAAATAGGTACGAGACATTCATTTATCTAGCGGGTAGGGTATAAGAAAGCTACTACCTGTACTTGACCTGTCCTGTTGACATCCTAATTGTTAGAGATGAAGAGGTGAGAGTGAAGAGATTTCAAAGTAAAATATTTTAAAATTTACTTTATAAGAGAAGTAACTAATTTTAATAACCAAAAATTGTTAGTCACTATAGTGATCAATTTAAATACCAATTTACAAAATAAAAAAATTATTGGTTATTAAAATAGTCACTATTATGAGTAAAAAATTATAATTGATCGTTAAATTGGTCACTAATTAATTAGAGACTAATTTAGAGACCAATTCCTTTGGTAACAAAAACTAAGGTAACTAATATTCAGTGACCAACTTCCTTTTGTATCTAAAACCTTGGTAGCTAAATTTTAAAAACCAATTTAGAGACTATTTATAATTTTTCATTTATAATAGTAATTTTTTGTTTTATAAATTGATCACTATAGTGACTAACAACTTTTAGTTATTAAAATTGGTTACTAACGAGACATTTACTTTATACTTGTAGTGTTAAGAATAATTTGATGAGTGTTATAGATAAAAAGAATGTTTTAATAGATAAAATTCTTATATTAAAATTACACTTTTATAGTTAAAATTAATATAAAATAAAATTTTATTATTATAATAATAATTATTGTTAGTATTAATATTATTATTATTATTATTATTTCCAATGATTTTTATCGATTAATATTATTATTATCATTATGGTAAATACAAACACTATTCCACCTATTTCTACGTATTTTTAAATACTTTGTTATTGTAATTTCTCAACTTCAGTTAATTTGATTTATAATTGGTAAACTGAGATGTCAAAAGTATTTAAAAATAATTATTAATTAATGAAATTATTAGAAAAAAAATGCAAATTTTCTTTTTAAATTATATATATATATATTTTTTGAATATTCAACCTTTGTAAGATTTGATTGATTTTAAAAAGTAATTATAATATCTCGTATTTCTTTCTCAAACTAAGTACTCTATATTATACTATAGAGTACTTAGTTGAATACGACCAAATTTCGATTGTGACCGACTCATTTGAATACAGTCAAATTTCATCCTAGACCATCTTCGTCGAATACGACCAAATTTGGGCCAGGGTCGACTCGGCCAAATCTCAACTGGGCCAACTCGATTGAATTCGACCGAATTTTGACTGGAGCCAACTAGGCTGAATACAGCCAAATTTTGGTTGCGGTTGTCTCGGTCGAATACAGTCAAATTATGTCTAGGTCGACTAAGCCCGATGTAGTCAAATTTGGGTCGAGGTGAACTCAACCGAATACTTCCAAATTTTGTCCTGGACCAACTAGGCCAAATTTCGATCGAGACCGACTTAACAGAATTCGGCCAAATTTTGTATAGGTTCACGCCAACTCAATCAAATACGACTAAATTTGAACTAGTCAGTCTCAACTTTTAGTCTAACCTAACCAAAAATATAAACTGGAAATTTGGATTGGATATTTTGGATTATCCATTTTGAAAATCTAGATTTAAAGAATGAATATCCAATTCATAAAATATATATCAGATTGATATCCATATCCAATAAAATGGATTTTAAATAGATTGAATTTTTAATAAAATAGATATTAAATGGATTAGATCATAGAAAAAATAGATTGGATTATAAAAAATGGATTTTTTGCCCACCCTTGATTAGAATTTTATGACACATCTCTTTGCATATTGAATGTCAGAACAGAAAACCAATAAAAAAATATTGTCTGCAGACATCTAAACACTTTTCTAATATCATCCATGTAATGATAGCAGACATCTGCAAAAACTTCAAATTACTATTGTTGTATAAGGTTAACTTTCCTATTTTCGATAAAATAATGTCCTTTCTCTTCCTTCTTTCGATCAATAAGAAGCTATTATCTAAAGAAGGATAAAAAACAAAGAAGAACCTTAGTTATACTGCAACTAGTAAACTAAAGCACCATTATTTTATGAAAGAATCAAGTATTTCGGTGCAATAATGTGAGACGTGCGATGTGGGACGTGAGACGTGGGCGTGATACGTGGGACGTGCGACGTGAGATGTCAGATGTAGGACGTGAGACGTGAGACGTAGGACGTGAGACGTGAAACGTAGGACGTGAGACGTGAAACGTAGAACGTAGGACGTCAGACGTCAGACGTGTGACGTGAGATGTGGGACGTGAGACGTGAGACGTGAGACGAGGGACGTGAGACGTGAGACGTGAGACGAGGGACGTGAGACGTGAAACGTGAGACATGACACGTGGGACGTGGGACGTGGGACGTGAGATGTGAGAGATGTGGGACGTGGGATGTGGGATGTGGGATATGGGACATAGGACGTGGGACGTGAGACGTGGGACGTGGGACGTGGGACGTGAGACGTGAGAAACGTGCGACGTGAGACGTGAGACAAGAGACATGAGACGTTAGACGTGAGATATGCGACGTGCGACGTGCGACGTACGACGTCCGTAAACACTAAATCTTGAAATTTATATTCATAAACTTTAAACCTTACAATTTAATGAAAAATTTTAGAAGTTTAATAAAAGAATTGTTAATGTATCCATAAATTTGTACTAACAAATTTAAATTATATTCTTGTAAAAAAATGTATTAATAAAAAGAGATTAAATACATATAAAAGTGAAAGAATAAAAATATGAGGGTAAAAGTAATAATTAATGTTTATTTAACACCTAAAAATAAAATTTATGAGGATAACAACGATAATTTATATTTATTGAACTCTTAAATGAGCGGAAGGAAGCAGAGGATGATCTGAAAAGTTAAACTAAGGATAGGCAAAATATCTAATTTTCATGATCCAATCCATTTTTGCTATGATCCAATCCATTTAATATTCATTTTATTAAAAATCCAATCCATTTTATTGGATCTGGATATTAATCTGATCTACATTTTATATATTTTATGGATTGTATATCCATACTCTAAATCTAGATTTTCAAAATGGATAATCTAAAATATCCAATCTAAATTTTCAGTTTATATTTTTGGTTAGGTTAGGCTAAAGGTTGAGACGGACTAGTCCAAATTTAGTCGTATTTGATTGAGTTGGCGTGACCCTATACAAAATTTGGCTGAATTAGGCCAAATTCTTTCAAGTCGGTCCCGACCGAAATTTGGCCTAGTTGGTCTTAGACAAAATTTGGAAGTATTCGGTTGAGTTCACCCCCACCCAAATTTGACTGCATTGGGCTAAGTCAACCTAGACAAAATTTCACCGTATTCGGCCGAGAGAACCGCGACCAAAATTTGGCTGTATTTAGCCTAGTTGGCTTCAGTCAAAATTCGGTCGAATTCGAGTTGATCCGATTGAGATTTGGCCGAGTCGGCCCTGACCCAAATTTGGTTGTATTCGACTAAGACGACCTAGGATGAAATTTGGCCGTATTCAAATGAGTCGGTCACGATCGAAATTTGGTCATATTCAACTGAGCCGGCCACGATCGAAATTCGGCAGAATTCAGTCGAGTCGGCTCCGGTCAAAATTCGGTCGTGTTGGGCTCAACCAAAATTTGACTGAGTTGGTCCTAATATGAATTTGGTCGTATTCGGCAGAGTCGATCGCGACCGAAATTTGATCATATTTAGGCGAGTCGGTCCTGACCTAAATTTGGCCAAATTCAGTCGAGTTGGTCATGACCAAAATTTGGTCGAGTCGGTACTAGCCCAAATTTAGCTGTATTCGATCGAGTAAGTCCCGAACGAAATTTGACTACATTCAACTTAATCGGTTGTGATCGAAAATTGGTCATATTCAGTCAAGTCGATCCCGGTCGACGAATTTAGTGGAGTCAACCCTGACCGAAATTTGACTGATCAGGTCCTAGCCAAGTCCTAGCCCAAATGTGGTCATATTTGGCTAGGTCGATTGTGACCAAAATTTGGTCGTATTAGGCAAAATCGGCCCTGGTCGAAATTCAGTCGAATCTAGTCAAGTCGATCTCGACTGAAATTTTGTCAAGTCGACTTTGGTCCAAATTTGGTCACGTCGTCCCCGACCGAAATTCGTTCGAAAGTCATCCAAGTTCATCCCATGCTGAAATTTGACCTCGTTGGCCCTGACAAAAAATCTACAAAAATTTAATTTGAATTTATTTTATGAAAAATGGATTTTGGATTTTGAACTTGATCCAAATATTTAGATATGGATTTAAACTTGATCTAAATATTTGGATCTGGATTTTAAAAAAATCCAATCTACTTTTTTTGAAAAAATGGATTTGGATCGAAAATTTAATCCAATTATTTGGATCCAAAATAGATGTGGATTGGATCATTAAAAATCCAATCCATGATCACCCGTACTCTATAGTATAAATATGGTCCTCACAATTATGAAGAATCACTATTGTAGGTTGGACTTTCAAGCAATCTTGTAACAACAAATTTTAAACTATTGTTGTTTTTGTTGTTGTTAAAAGTTTAAACTAATGATGATGATTATTAGAGTCGTCGTCAAAGCTTAAAACAACGACGATCAACAAGAACCATAAACCCTTTATAAGATTGGATTATTTTTAAAAAGTAATTATAACATCTTTTTGAAACTAAGTTCTCTTGTGTTGAGTATAAACATGGTCTGCATAATTATGAAGAATTTCTATTGCAGGTTGAGCTTTCAAGGGACAATTAAAATAAGCTTGTAATAACAACTTTTAAACCATTGTTGTTTTAGCCATCATTAAAAGTTTAAACTAATGATGATTATTATTGGAGCCATCGTCAAAGCTTAAAATAAACGACGATCAATAAGAATCGTCATTCAAAATAGGGCAAAAATTACTTGTAATACGACGATAATTATTGTAAGCAATCGTTGTTAAAATGAGAAACGATGACGGTTTTTGTAAACAATTGTGTGTGTTTTTTTTAATTCATATTGATTTTTTTGAAAACCACAATTGCATAAATTTTCACTAACTTATTTTATAATCATTCAAGACATTAATTCAATAAAAATAGTTCTAAACAACACCTTACAAAATAACTACTTGTCTACAACCATAAGTTGTTACATAAGTTAACAAAATGCTCACAACAAAATATTCAATATGAAAAATGAAAAAAAACAAGTATTTCTTTAAAAAATAACACTTTTAACGACGATTGGACATATAACTGTCGTCATATGTCTTTGCAAGACTTTTAACAACGGTTGGTTATAAAACTATCGCCATATGTAAGACTTTTAATGATGGTTCTCTATAGAATTGTTGTCGTATAAATTGACAAGACTTTTAGCGATGATTGAATGAGAATCGTCATTAAAAAACTTCACAATAATTACAATATTACCACTATGACTTTCTAATGACGGTAGTCTTATAAGTGTCATTAATTAACATCGTGGATAACAATATTTACACTAATGAATTTTAGCTCAACATGTATTAGATATTGTGTAAAGGTAACCATATTATGGAGTATGAGTTGTGTTATTTGTTGTTTTTAGACTAATAAAGAAGTTTTTACATATATAAATTTATGGAAGGTTTTGGATTTGTTGTTTTGTGATTTCGCTTATAATCAATACCTCTTTGGTCTCTTTGGTTAGATGAGAAGGAGGCTACAATGACTTTCTCCTTAAGTTTTTTTTTTCTTCTTTCTTTTAGGCAACCTTTTACTTATTTTACTAGTGTAGTTTTAGCTTTTTAACTCGCGATATAGGTCTTAGTTGTTGCTTAATCGAAGCATAAAATGAAGCAGTGGCATTTTTGTAATTTTTTCCAAGTTTTACGCCTCGGTTCAGCATATATCCGAAGCAGAAAATGCCTTTTTGCTTAGGTTATCGGTGCCAAAAAGTTGGCCACTATTTCAAAAATGTCACTATGGTGATATTTGGCCTCAGGTGAAATTGAACTAGTGCCAAAAAGGATTTTTTACCTCGGTTAAAAATTGAACCGAGACCAAAAAATTGGCCAGTATTTCAAAAATGCCATTAGGGTGATGTTTGGCCTCGGGTGAAATTGAACTGGTGCCAAAAAGCTTTTATGCCTCGGTTAAAAATTGAACCGAGGCCATATCCTTTAATTAGGGTTCAAATCGTGAACCCATTTCACTCTTCTTCTTCCCCGCACCTGCAACTTCCATTCTCTCTTTTCTCTCTCTCTCTCTCTCTGAAACTAGCATCCACCATAGTGCCACCATTCTACTCCGATGAACACGACCACTACTTCGACGAGCCTCTGCGGCACCTTCTTCCCCACTTCCAGCCACCATCGTGTCGCCATTTCTCACAAGGGGTAAGTTGAAAATTCGTTCCCCTTTTTATTCGTTTTGAAAACGCGTTCCACTTTTCTATTTCTTCCATCACTAATTGCCAGCTCCTACACGTCGTCATTTTGGGTCGGACCTTGATCAGACCGACGCACGTCACTTTAGGGGAGGTTGGTTCCATGATTTTCGAGCCCATTGACTTGGTTTTGGTCCATAAAAAAGGACTGGCTTGGTCTTCGAGACCGCCTTTATTAAAGGATTTCTTACGGTAGTGGTGGCTGTTATGGTGGCGTTATGGTAGCAAAAAGAGGCGGTATATGGCCTCGGTTCTCTGCAAAACTGAGGCAAAAATGGGGTTTTCTGCCTCGGGTAACACCCAAGGCCAAAAGGTTATCCTTTTTTGCCTCGGCCTTATATGCCTCGGTTCTAGAACCAGGGTAGAATAGTAAAAATAACCGATGTCAAATACCATTTCTGCACTGTTTTTAATATAAAAAAAAATTTGAAAGTTTAGATTTGAAGTGACCAAAGTTTTAATATATTCATTATTAGGATAAAAACATCATATTTTATAAAATATGATATTTTTTAATTTGTCGCATTGCAAGAAGTGATTGTTTTAAACTATCGTCATATTAAAATTGTTATTATATCATAATTTTTGTTGTGAAATAATTGTGAAAATTTTGGGTTTTGAAAATAATAAGATACAACACAGTGATATCAGTATATTGAAAAATGTACAATCATTCTTTAAAACATCATAAATATATGATTATTATTGTATAAATCCAAATCAAAACCATATGTATTAAAATTGTCTATATAAAAAATTTATAAATTATTAGTATAATAAAAGTATTACTGTTTTATATATTAGATTTTTCATTGATAAGTGTTAGTAAAGTATCTTCAAGTATTATACACGGATATGACGGACACAAATACGTGTCGGACATGATAAGTAACACAAATTGAATTTGTATTCATGTACACCTAGCAATCCAAAGTTGATGAGTTACGTTTTAGTTTTCTTCAAACCACTTAGAATAACACTTTTCTTATATTCTATAACATATCTCAACAGAAAATATGGAAGTAAAACGAATGCCAGAGGTGATACTAAACTGGGGGAAAAAGATGGCAGTGCATGAATTCCTCTTCCACAGTTGCTTCTCTTGTTGCATGTTACGTAAATTTCTCTGACACTGTTTAGGAAGCTAGGTTTCCTAAACCCTAAAACAAAGACACATTATATATGTATTATTTTTCTATGACTGATGCAAAAGGAACATCTTTGGAAGAAGTTTTAGATTGGGTTACCACCCTAATCCATTCATATACCAATTTTATAATAATTATATAACAAATTATATCTATCAAATTTTCAATTGCTTGATAATATAAGAATATTGCCTTAAAAATGTATAAGCATCAAACTATTATTTAAGAAAAAAAAGACCTTGTTTATTTGAAAGGAAACATCTTAGAAAAAGCAAAACAATGTTTTCCACATGAAACAGTGGATGAGAAAGCAGAAACAGCATTGATGAGATTGAAGTGCACTCATTCCCAAAGATCTTCGAAAGTTTTGAAATGGCTAAACTCAGTGACAAAACGTTCACCATTGAAACCCCTGTGCTGTGGAATTTGTTTAATCTTCTCTGAATCACTCTCACTCAGCTCCCAGTCGAAAATCTGAAGATTTTTCCTCATTCTCTCACTGTTGAAGCTCTTCACTATTGGAGTTGCACCTTCCTCTATTATCCACCTCAGTGCAACCTGCAATTGCACACACTAACCACTAAGTTTCACATCACATAATCCATGTATATATTGTTTATCATCTTTTACGTTTAACTCACCTGTGCCACACTCTTGCCTGATTTCAATGCAATGTCCTTCAGAATAGGACTGTCCATAACAGCAAGGGAACCCCACACAGCTCCATTGGCTCCCAGAGGGGACCATGCAGTCACATGAATTCCTCTCTCTTTGCAGAATTTTCTCAGATTTTCCTGTTTCCATGCTGCGTTCATCTCCACCTGCACAGGATGCATTTTACAAACACACAGAATTTCATACATAAACTAGTTTTTAATCATGGGATTCAAATGAAAGGACTAGGAACAAAATAAATTGTGTGAAGGTTTCATTTATGCAGTTCATCAATGTTGATAGTAACATGAGAGTACCTGAACAAGAGCAGGAGGAATAACAGCATTCTCAAGAATTTGAGAAATCTTTTTCACCCCAAAATTGCTTAGACCAATGGATTTGGCCAAACCTAATTTAGAGCATTGTTCCATGTCTTCCCATGTTCCTTTCATGTCCAAAGGAAGAATGTCGCCTTTGGCGTAATTGATTCCCTTACTTCCTTGCCTCAGCCTCACTGGAAAATGGATCAGGTAAAGATCCACATACTCTAGGCCCAGTGTCCTACCAAAATGCAACATTCAAATCATTAACAATGAACACATACAATGAAATAGTGACAATTGTGCATATCAGCCAACAACACATACAATGAACAAAACATAGAGAATTTCAAAAATCAAAATTTAACAATGAAACAAAAGGGTAACAAAATTACTGTAATGAACTCTTGAGTGCTGGAAGAACAAGACCAGGATGAGCCTCCGTGCACCAGAGTTTGGTGGTGATAAATAGCTCACTACGATTTTTAATGAGACCTTGATCCAGTGCTTGTGCTATTGCTTCACCAAGAGGTCCCTCAGAACCATAATAAGCTGCAGTGTCAAAGTGTCTGTAGCCAACTTTTATGGCTTCAATGAATGCAGGAATGAGCACATCTGGTGGTGGTAAGGGCACTGTTCCTGTGCCAAAACCTAAATTGGGAATCTTATGCCCTGAGTTTAGCACCACTTCTGGGATTGTCTTTGCCTCCATTGTTACTGTGAAATGGAATCAAAGAAAACAGTTTCAGAAGATTAAAACAGGTTTAAAGTGATCAAATCATAGGAAGAATATATGTTTCTATTATTCTTGGCTAATACAGGATATCATTGAAACTGTGAAACAATGTTACCTTAATGAAACTGAATTAAACCCGATCTGTTCCAAGAACAGAAGATAACACAAAGAAATGGGTGACAGAACTGATATATATATCAGCACTGATCCATCGAACATTATATAGTTGAACAAAGGCAGAAAAGAAATCATTAAAAGTAATTAATTTAAAGATAAAATCATTAATTATTATATTAATTAACTTACACATCATTTATAAAATTAAAAGTTATTAATACATATGATAGTCTTTATTATTAATAAATATTTACAATTAATTTGTTAATTAAAGTTTAAATTAATCTCTAATATCGATTACTATTAAATTTTAAATTAATTTTCTTTCGGTAAATATTAAACCAAAATTCATTAATTAATTAATCACACATTTTTAAACATTTAAACAAAGTTTTAAAACTCTAATATAAACGGATGACATTTATTGCTTTTAAAGAATTGCTAATATAAAATCAATGAAACAATTACTTTCCATGAAGCGTTACAATCTGTATTTATTAATACTTCAATTATTTTTGTAGCTATCTCAGTTTTGAAAAATAAAATTGTTCTTTTCTATTATACCTTTAATCTTTATAATATTTTCAAAATAATTTTTACATGTATTTATTACGTCAAATATATAGAAAGTTAAGTAAATGAAATTGTGTCTAATTACTTTATTTGTTTCAATAAAATTTATTGTATTTTGAATTTATTTAAAATAAACTTGAAAATAGATGTAAAAGTAAAATGAGAGAGTATATATTTTATGTATGTAATAAATAACATTTATATCAAAATACATATAATGAGTTAAATTAGAAGAATTGATGATTTATTAATTATACATTAATGTTACATTTTTTTTATGGAAACAAATATGATCTTAATTTTATTTTTGTATGTTCCATGTAATTTAAGTCTTAAGACATTTTTGCAATTTTTATTAATGAGGGTCTAAAACTCTTTTATTTTTCATTAATATTTTATTTGATAATAAAATATATATTTCAAAATAAAAAAAATGTGTATATATATATATATATATATATATATATATATATTAGTAACTCAGTATTTTATGATATTGATCAGTTGATAAAGAATTTAATGATATTTTGAAAGTATTAACTTAAATTTTCGCATGAAGGATTCTAAATACATATTTATATAATTATGTTTCTTTATGTTTTATCATGCTTAAAGTAAGGTAATTTTAGTGAAGTAGAGTATTTCAAGTCTTATTATATCATACAGCCAAAAGAATAAAATTTATAATAATTATTATCTTTTTAATATCTCTAGAGGTAAGAAAAAACAGGTACATTTAATTTAGAAAACATTATATTTATTAAATTTGATAAATATATTATATTTATTAAATGTTAAACATAATACTATTCTACATTTTTAACATGTTTTTTTTTAAATAAGTTCAAATTTAATATTTATATTAATTTTAATATTATATATTTTGAAATAAAATAACGTTTCTTCTAAAATTTAAATTTAAATAAAACGTTAATGGGGCCACAATACTTTCACATTATGAAGCATAATTGGACTCTCCTCCACATTATAAAGTTCTAAGTAAAGTAAAATAGAAACATGTATCTAAATGGATGAACTTCCCTTATATTGATATAAATAACATTTGATCATATTATCAATATTAATTACATCATTAACAATAATATAAATTCTTTAACGGTAGTAAATAATAGAATTTAATATAGGGGAACGTTAACAGGTACTGTTTAATTATAATTAATGATTTTTTGTTTCATTACATTTTTTAAAATATAAAATAATTAACTCTATTAATTGAAATAGGATATTGCTAACCTACCCATAATATTAGACGATCTCATCTATAATTTCTTTGATACACAAAAAAAAAACATTAAAAAATAATAAAATAATTTTAACATAGTTGTAACATTAAAATAATTTAAATAATAAAATTTAATGTCATCAAAAGTTTAGCTTTCTATTCTATTTTCAATACACAATAAAATTATTTAATGATTTTTATATTATTTATGCATTAGTAATTTTCATTACAAAAATTATTATATAGTTATACATTTAATTTAAATATTATTGTATTATATTCTCTTAAACCACATCGGTGTTATAATATTCACATTTGTAATATAATTTTATTTAACTGCACTACAACTAGTTAACCTTATATTATTATTTAATTATTTTAACTTTTATTTCAATATATTAAATAAGATCAAATAAATTATCAATTACTATAATATTTATGAAAATTTTTGTTTTCTAAATAAATAAAAATTACATTAATAATCATTAGAATCAAAATTCATTTAATAACATACTTAACAATGAATTTTATGTTTATTAATAATACCTTAACCAGTGTCCTAACCTAAAGACACAGGTTGATTAAAGAATAACTAATAATGCCTATTGATTTTATTAATCTTCAAATTTTAAAATTTATAAAGACAAAAATATTTTTTGAAAATTTTAAGTAATAACTCTATAATATAAAACAAATATTTTTAAAATTTCTAAGAGCTCTATTAAAAAATAATAAAAAATACATATATGACATATTACTAGTTTTATGCATTTATAATTAATTATTTCAGATATTGAAATATTGTCTATTTATTCTTTAATACAAGTGATTTTGTTAAGTTACGAGAAATGTTGTTAAAAAGGTTATTGAGAAGTAAGAGAAAAGAGAAAAGAAACTCAATGAAGACTCAATACTTTAATTTTTTGTTTTAAACTTTTTAGATGTTTAACATTATTTTTTATTAGTTTTTGTGTTAATTTAAATTTGTTTATGTTTAATTATATTTTAATTTTTAACAACATTAAAAAATAGTTATTTTATTATTTAATTGTTTTTTTAATTTTGATGGGTGAGCATTAAATAAAATATTAAACACAATTGTATAATATTGGACATTCTTGTCCTTTAAATAAAATAAATTTGCGTTAATGATTATTAGATCAGATTTCATTTAATATCACACTTAATTATACACATTTGTAAATTCAATATGATTAATTATCCTTAACCAATGTCTTAATAATATAAATCCATAAATCTATGATCATGTTTAAGGTATAAAGAATGATCCTTAATTACAATACATTTATATTGAAATCTGAAATAATTAACTCTGATAAACATAGTATAATTCATATAATAGATTATGTAAAAAAAAAATCGTTTTTGTCTTTTATATTTACTATCTATTCTAAACCCAAAACAAACACTTTTCTTTTTGTTTATTGCCTTTTATGTTTATACGAGATTTCTTTACATTTAATTATATTTAATTTTTAACAACATTTAAATGAAAGAAAACAGTGATAATAAGATTAAAATTATTTTTTTTATTTAATCATTTTTTAAATTTATTTTATGGTGTGGATATATAGGGATACCATATGAACCCGTTCCTTTGGCCCGAACATGTGACAATAATAGTATTCTACATTTATATACATTTTGATAGCAAAAATTGATGAAGCAATATATAAGTAGGGTTTAGAAGGGGTTGGGTTGCCTTCTGGGTCAATTGTTGGAGGAAATGAATGAAAGAACAACCACGGAGAGGAAGGTGACGAGAAGAAAAGCAGAAGAAATGAATCCTCGAATCAAAATCTTGTTGTATGTGCCCTTAAAATCATCCGAAGCTTTCTTCACATGATCCTTGATGAACTCCTTTAACTCCACAGACAGTGCAAAACCACTCCCAATGGCTACTCCCAGACACAGACTAATTACCTGCAAAATTCACATCCATATATATTAATGTCGAATACTTTCTATTTTTCTATATTTTAAATGCATTTTCATTTCCTCCTACCGAGATAAAATGATATGTACATCTCAATTATGAACTTAAATATCAATGTGATCACGTAACAGTTCAATAGGAGATAACACACTAGATTCAATATTGTTAACATCATAAGAATTAGGTTTTAAATTTAAGGATTAATCCAAAGTTCAGTTATCGAACTTGTACTAACACAAAAAAAAAGCTTTTAACTTATGATATTTTTGGCCTTTGACGTTTGTTCAAACTTCAACAACGTATTGGATGACGTTAAAATTAAGGTCGAAAATATATACCGACGTCGATTAACATCGGAGGATTGGACAACAAACGTGCATTTTTGCGTTGAAAGAAGGAAAAAATCTGCTATGTTTGAACACGTGAAGCAACTATGAAGTAACCATAATCAACTAAACCCGAAATGGGTATGGCATGGCCATTGAATGGGCAAAGCAGTCAGTCTTAGATGCATTGTAGATTTTGAAACACATCACCTAAAACTGAATCTCTTCATAAAAATAAACAACAAAGATGCCAAAGTGAGAAATTAACGGCAAAGTGAAAAAAAAAATTGAAACCCTAAAAGAAAACCATTACTAATTGGAAGCTAAGGGTTGACAGGTGAAGATTCGAAGATCTAACATTTGAGAAAAGTGTTTTTAGGGTGGTCGTTGAAGGAGTTGCTCGTCTGTTGTTGTTGTTGTTGGAAGTCGTCGGAGGAGCGGTAGAACCTCATCGTTGCTGCCACATGAATCTTGGCCAAAACGATCGGTGAAAACGTCAAAAAATGTAAACCAAAGGTGTTAATCAAGTTTCATTCAAGTTAAACGAACTAAAAATCACCTTTTGCGGTGGTGGAAAACTCGTCCTCGCTGTTGGGTCACTGTGGAAGAAGGAGAGCGCGAAGGAATAGGAACTAGAAAAGGGTTTCATGTTTTTTTTTAACTTGAATTCGACGTCGGATCTTGTGTGCACCGACCGACATTACTCAACATCTGTCACTAACGCTCGATGTTACTTGATTTCGGAAGTGGAGGGGTCGATGTTATTTTTTAAATTAACTTTGGTTAGTCTGACAACCGACATCAATTTTGACATTTTATTTACAAAAATGTTACCGATCATTTCTAACGTTGAACTTTTCTTGAACAGACGTGGAATAGGTGATGTTATAAACCATTTTTGCACTAGTGTTGAGAATCTACGTCAGAGTTCATAATATCATGAAAGTTTACTTTAGAAAAAAAAATATAGATTTAAATATTATAATAAAATATTAAGTAGAATAGATGAGAATACACTGAAATTACTCTTAATTGAATTTAATTATTCTCATACATACTTAGAATTCAAAATTATACTTGAACTATTAAGTATATTTTATGCGATAACATAATAATGAAAAAGCCATACCTTGTCTCCATATAGGTCAAATTTTCGCAAGAGTTCATTGTTTATGACCCTCTTCCGTTTAATTGCATAGTATACGGCAAATGGAAGCTGCACTACACTATATACGAACGTAATTGCTGCAATACCTACCACAAAGCTGCAGATTTTACATACCAAGAAGCTCTCGTCATTTTTACCAAACTATTAGCTTAGTCAAGCATAAATATTAAGGTTTTAAGAGCAAATTTACTAGTTCCTCTTAATTTTTCTAAGAATACGCAAAATTTATTGTTTTTATTTTTTAACAAAATATAATGTATAATAATTAATTGGATACATTAAAAAAATAGTTTGGATGGGTTACTTTTACCTGTATGAACTGAAATCATAATATTTGAGCTCTGCACCGTTTTGAAATGTGTAGTCGTTAGTAACGAGTAAGGCCATTGATACAGCTGAAGTTGCAAGAGCAAGTATCCTCAACGCAAGAATTGAGTTAGCCAAACTTTTGGTCACCATTTTTACTTCAAACAAACCTAACTCTTTAATTTTCCTTCCTATCTTCTTTTATACACAAAACAAATCAAGATCATTCTATTTGTTTCTCTATCATCTCCTTAAATCCAATTACTGCCATCAACATCTCTAGAACCAATTTTTTCCACACTCCATTACAGACAAACCCAATCACGCACCTATCTCATTTTCCTCACCACTCCCCATTCATTTTTCTTCCTTTAGGACCACACATACTAATTTTTTTTTTATTTATAATTTTCATTTCAAAATAAAACTAAATTATGTTTTATCCACTTGGGGAGTTGTGGTCGTGTTGACTTGGATTCGAATTCAATCCATTTATTTCCATTTGATCTGAATTTATATTTAGTCATTTATTTTATCGAGTTAATTGAATTAAGGTTGTTTGGATCATATATTAATTTATCGAGTTAATTGAATTAAGATTGTAGATTTATATTAAATTAAAAAATTTAAATAATTTTTTTTTATTTTGAATAAATAATATAAATATAATAAATCTTTAACTAAAAAATAACATGCACATTTTAATAATAATCATTATAATAAACTATGATTTTATATAAATTACAATTAAATTTTCACAAAATAGTATCATATTAAACATAAAATTTAAAATATATTTATAAATTTATAAATTTATAAATTTATAAATATTAATATAAATTTGGGTTGAAATATAATTATCTATTTTATTTGATTTTATTTATCAACATTATCTCCTTGTACAACCCAAGTCAAACTTACTTCAGATTTCTCCGTATTGGATTGGATACATATTTTTTCCTCAACCTTATTCTCGACATTGGTATCTTCAACTTTTCACCATTCATAACCTTTTAACATAGAGTGAAAATAATGTTTTAAATATCAACATCATTATTCACAATTTAAAATAAATAATTTAATTCATTTCAGTAAATATCTTCAAGCATGATTTCTTCTTTTTAAATAATTATAATTGTATTTATTTCTCTCTCAATCAAAATTCTGTACACATAAAAATAGCATTTACTAATGAAAAAAAAAAAAAACTCATAGACCTTTTAAATTGAAAAGCTCCATAATCTAATAAAGAATGTATCCCTTTTTTCAAAGGTGTACCAAAGGGGTATAACTAAACGAGTAAAAAGCCAAAAAAAAATCACATCAAAATCTTTGAAATTTTATTATTTTATCAAATTATTTAATTTTAATAGGAGTTGTAGGTACCATGAAAATTTCCAACCACTGAAATTTTGGATAGGTCAACTGTTTTTTCTTATTGTATTAAATTAGGTTCATGGCTTGATGGGTATCGTTTTCTGAGATTCATTAATTTCTATTTTGCAAGACCTCACACATCGGTCGACTGTTTTGTCTTATTGTATTGAACTAGTATTTGGCCTAGGGAAGGTCGACTCGCAGGCCCAAAAAAAATGCGGGACAGGTCAAGATAGTGACTCTGCAGATCTATAATGGTCCGGTCTGCATAAGTCTATAGTTCGTGCAGACTAATCTACAGTCCGTGTGGATCGGTCCGCAAGTTCGCATAATAAAAAAAACTTGTACTTATATATATTAATTAATTTTTTTATGAACTCTTTTAATAACGTTCTAAATTTTTGTATAATTAGAACAGACAACTATTATGTATTTTTAAATGTGCTAAAATTTAAAGAATACATTGTGTATGTCATAGTATGAATATGAATATAATGAAAATGTTGAATTATCAATTTATCATCCAACTCCTCAAAGTCTTTACTTAATTTTATGAACTTCTTAAAGTTTTCCGATTTTTAATCATTAAAAGTTTTATCATAAAAATTAAAAAAAAATAATAATTTAAAAAAAAGAACGGGTCAGCAATAACTTTTAATTAAGTTTTTGTCATTAGATTTTTTTTATTATCTGTATGACGTGGCAGTTATCCGGTTATCTATATGTCTCGTTCATTTATCAATATTGTAGATTTATATTAATTTTGACAGCAAAAATTGATGAAGCAATATATAGGTAGGGTTTAGTAGGGGTTGGGTTGCTTTCTGGGTCGATTGTTGGAAGAAATGAATGAAAGGAAAGCCATGGAGAAGAAGGTGACGAGAAGAAAAGCAGAAGAAATGAATCCTCGAATCAAAATCTTGTTGTATGTGCCCTTAAAATCATCCGAAGCTTTCACATGATCCTCGATGAACTTCTTTAATTCCACAGACAGTGCAAAACCACTCCCAATGGCTACGCCCAGACACAGACTAATTACCTGCAAAATTCACATCCATATTATATATTAATGTCCAAGAGCGAGGGAAAACAATCAGATACTTCCAATTTTTCTAATTTTAAATACACTTTCATTCTCTCACGTCGATACGTCTCGATTATGAAATTAAATGTTCATGTCAGCTTAATGGTTAGATATATAACACCATAGATCTATCGAATAACAAATTTACAAATTTTGTTAATATAGATTTTGAATGATTTTAATACAATTTTAAGAAGAGGATTTCAAATTTAAGGGTTAAATTCATTTTTAATTTCTAAAGTTTTACAAAATATTGTAATTTTTCTTCTGTCCTAAACTTTCATATATATTTATTTTTGAATTTAAAAATAATGAATTTAATCATTTTAATTCAATGCCATCAATTTCTTTTACGTGTTTTAATTTAAATGTTTCAAATTATACAAATAGTTCAAAAGTTATCTTTGATTGTCATTTAACATATCAACAAAATTTCACATAATTAAATTAAAAAATTATATATATACATAACTAAACTATATCAAAGTTAAAAACAAATAAAAAATCCAATTTTACGTTCAAGTTTACGAATAAAAACGTATTTAATCTTAAATTTAACTCATCCTTATCAAACTCGAAAGTAAGATTTACACCGCTATAAATTTGTTTCATATCTGATCAACAAGGAATCTTTAAAGACTTAAAACTCAAAAGTACAGTTGAATCCTAATACATATACTAAAGTCTTCTTTAATTTGTATTATTGAACTATTAAGCATATATATGTTATGTGATAAAATAATAATGAAAAAGCCATACCTTGTCTCCATAGAAGTCAAATTCTGGCAAGAATCCATTGTTTATGAGCCTCTTCTGTCTCATTGCATAGTATATGGAAAACGGAAGCTGCACTATACAATATGCACACGAAATTGCTGCAATAGCCACCACAAGGCTGCAGATTTTACATATCAATGACAACAATGAGATACACGAAGCTCTGGTATTTTTACCAAACATTTTTTCTTTTAGTCAAACATAAATATTTATTAAAAAGATATCATTATATGCTATAAAATTGTTTTACCTATTTATGATATCTATTTAGGATGTGACTTCTATCATACATAAAAAAAAATAGTTTGGGTGAATTTTTTTTTACCTGTATGAATTGAAATCTTGATATTTGAGCTCTGCACCGTTTTGAAATGTGTAGTTGTCAGTAACGAGTAAGGCCATTGTTGCAGCTGAAGTTGCAAGAGCAACTATCCTCAACGCAAGCATTGAGTTAGCCAAACTTTTGGTCACCATTTTTGCTTCAAACAAATCTAACTCTTTAATTTTTTTCATCTTTTCTTGCGTTCTTGAATACCCTTTTATACACGAAAACAAGTCAAGATCATTCTATTTGTTTCTCTATCATGTCGTTAAATCCAATTACTGCCATTTATTTTAATCCACAAAACCTTGTCCTCTTGTGTTTGGATCAAGTTTGCTGATAAATGGCAATTCAAAGCGTTCAATCAATCACCATTTTGCAAAATTTTTTATTTTGGCCGATCAACGTACGCACTTTTCTTTAAGTTTTTTGTTTTTATCGACAAAATGTAGAATTGGTCTCTTTTTGCCATATGTTAATTCAAAATTTGTTTGCGAACTCCATTTTAACAATAGTTTGAGTTATTGTCGTAAACAACGATGATAATTTTGTAAATAAATATAATTTTTAATGATGATTATTTTAAAAATATTGTTATTAAAAGAAAAAAAAAATTGTCAAAAATAATGAAGTAGTGATATATGTTCTTGAAAAAGCTAAGATTTAAGGAAAGGGAAGATTTCTTTGCTGACTTTTTTTTATTTTTACTGTTGTTTGTTGAGTATTAAAAGTATATTGTTTTGATATTTTAAAAATAATTTTAATATATCTTAAAATTTTAAAATTAATATTTATAAATGTAATTTGAAAATACAACAGATAAACAACAGATAAAAAAACATAATAAAAAATCCAAACTCAAATTTAAGTTTTCGATACTTTCTCCTATATTTTGCGAGCTGTGCTGATACAAAGGGATTGGTCCATTATTCTAGGATTCTGCTAAAGACGTTGAAGTTGACGACTTTGGTTTACAGATTAAATATTATTTTCTTTAAAAACAAAAAGTAACAAAAATAGGCATTTCTAATTTCAGATTTTCAGAAAACTATTTTTTTTTTCTTACCGAATAATACCTTCATTATAATTGCATTAAAACTTGTTGGAATTAGTTCGAAATATATTCATTTAGCTTTTATGTAAGACTCGATTGACATATTTAAGAAGATAATAAATTTAGTAAATAACATTAAATATGTATGAATTTATATATTCATTCTCATATATAAAGTGATTCTTCATTTTGATGTACACATTTATCTTTCGTCCTTAAATATATGTTTTAAGTAATTTTTTTAAAATTTAACCATTTTTTAATTTGATCACTTTTTTTAAATTTTATCATTTTTTAAAACTAGAATAACTTTTTATAATAAAAAATTACCTACAAAATAAATAAAAATTATCTATAGTAAAATTATAAAAATTATTTATCTTTATTTTTATAATTATAACAATAATATTTTTAATGGTTTTTTATCATAAAAAAAAAAAGTTAACACACGCACGTAGGTTACGTGTAGGCATGGAAATTTATTTTACAAGCTCTATTTAAAGAGAGCTAAATGTCTCAAATGAATTTAGAAAAGAACCAAACTAGTCTAAGGTAATTTATAATTTTGGAATTCTCAAAACACATTTTGTGGACTTATATAACAATTTTTGTGATATACTTAAATTTCAAGTTTATTGTTGTGTAAAAAAAAATTGGGAAAGAAATGTGAGTATTGCATTATGTTATTGAATGTTGATCATAAGCTAAATGTATCTAATATATTCCTTATGTATTATGTTTTTTACTTTAACAAGTTAAATTCGTTATATATATATATATATATATATATATATATATATATATATATATATATATATATATATATATATATATATATATATATATA